>Ga0116193_1000132_pt1 | contig 73076 bp, 70 predicted proteins | sample AD_UKC115_MetaG_FD_89892 | JGI IMG/M metagenome (GOLD analysis project Ga0116193, IMG submission 89892) | Active sludge microbial communities of municipal wastewater-treating anaerobic digesters from Hong Kong - AD_UKC115_MetaG | ecosystem: Engineered > Bioreactor > Anaerobic > Digestate...
CTGGCGTTGATCCACATCGATCGCCATGGATTCGAGTGTTTCGGACATCATCAGTCCTTCCCGCCAAGCTCACGCTCGGCGTGTCAGACCAAGTCCAGATCCACCGTTATTCCGACAGTCCCGGGCGGATCAGTGCTCCGGATGGGGATGAGCGGGAGTTCTGGGCGTGTGATCTGTGGGATGCCACGGCGGCGGAGGTGGGTGCGGCGTTGAACATCTCGGCGCGTCGGGCGTCGTCGCAGATGTTCTTGGCGCGGTCGTTGCGGGAGCGGTTGCCCAGGGTCAATGCGTTGTTTTTGGCTGGGGGGATCGGGGCGCGGTTGGTGGCGACGATTTCGTGGCGGACGCATCTGGTGATCGATGCGCAGGCGATGGCGGCCATTGATGCGGGGATCGCCGGGGCGGCCGAGCGATGGGGGGTGCTCTCGGATGCGAAGGTCGATGCGGCGATCGATGCGCTGGTGGGCAAGCATGATCCGCAGGCCAGGGAGTGGTTCGAGGCGGCCAAGCAGGGGTTGGATGTGCAGTTCGGTAAGCCGGATGATGCGACGGGCACGTGTTCGATGTGGGGCCGGTTGTTGAAGGTGGATGCGGAGGTGGGCGAGCGGCGGTTGGCCTTGATCGCGCGGTCGGTGTGTGCCGGGGATCCGCGGACGGTGGGGCAGCGTCGTGCGGCGGCGATGGGTGCGGTGTTGGCGGGGGCGGATCGGATCGCGTGTGAGTGTGGGTCGCCGGTGTGCCCGAATCCGACCAGTACCGGGTTGGCGGGCACGGTGGTGATCACGGTGGTGGCCGAGGCGGCCACGGTCGAGGCGGCCCGCGCGGCCGCGTCTGCGGGATCCTCTTCGGCGGGGACGTCGTCGCCGGCCGCACCGGCCGCACCGGACGGGCCTGACGCGCCGACCGATGCACCCACTGAGGCGCCGTCGCGGTCTGCGCGGGTGGCCCCGGCGCAGTTGACGGTCGGGGGGATCGTGCCGCCGGCGTTGTTGGCGCAGTTGATCCGTAACGGGGCCACGGTGGTGCCGTTGACGACGCCGTGCGCGGCGGCCGAGGATCGGTATCGGCCGTCGGTGGCGACTCAACGGTTCGTGCGGTGCCGGGATATGACGTGCCGGTTCCCGGGCTGCAGCGCCCCGGCCGAAATGTGCGATATCGATCATGCGATCCCGTATCCGGTGGGGCCGACGCATCCGTCGAACCTGCGCTGTTTATGCCGCAAACATCACTTGCTCAAGACGTTCCACGATGGTGAGGGTGGCTGGTCGGATCGGCAATACCCCGACGGGCGGATCGAGTGGACCGCGCCCACGGGGCGGACATACACGACCTATCCGGGGGCGCGGGTGGCCTTCCCGGACTGGGGTGTCACCACCGCTGAACTTCCGCCACCACCGGTCAACACCCCGGCGCCGGCCAACCGGGGCCTGCAGATGCCCAAACGCCGTCGCACCCGCGCCGCCGACCGAGCGGCCCGCATCAAGAACCGCCGCGCCCACAACGACACCAGCTGAGCCGGGTCAGAGCACGGCGGTCATAGTGTTACAGAAGCTATGGCAGACCCGGTCTCGCACAATACAATCGGTGGCCTCTGGATCGAACCATCGATCAACCACCGCCCAATGTATCGGGTGCATCAGATAGGGCCCCATGAGACCGTTCACGTCACTGAACTCCTGCTCGAAGACGTGTGTCCAGGCGGTCGCACCGACAGGCTCCAAGATTGGGCTGAGCTGCCAAGCGCGAATGCTGGACACGTACCGGGGAAGCATCATGAGTTCCCGCTCGAACCGCTCGACGGCCGCCATGTCGGTGTCGGGGGTTACGGACAACAACAGTGCCCGGTACACGCTGCCCGGTTCACCGGTACGTATGGGCATTCCGGTGTAGTCGGCTCCGTTGACCCGGGTTATCGCCGGATCGTCGAGATCCAGATTGAAATAGTTTGGTGCCGAATCGAATCGGAGGTGGACGAGAACATCTCCGCCGTTGCGCGATCCGGGCAGGGTCGGTTCGACGACCCAGTTCTGGGCACCGGAGGCAGCCGCAGCAGTACGCAGCGAGCCGAGCACCCGCGCACGGTCTGGCTCGTCGACATCGAGGAGTCGCGTCACGCTATACATCGCAGAGCCCGTCAACGTCATCGGCAGCCGCGGCCACCGACCGCGAACGCTCGGTCACGAGTTCATCGATCCGCGACCACCATTCGCCCAGCGAGGCATCTGGCCGGCCTTGCCACGTCATCTCCCACCAGGCCTGAGCGCTGGGCAACGTCCAGATCACGGTCACAGTGTTGGGCTGATCGTCGAACCAGATCGGCGGACTGACCAGAACGTCCCGCAACGTCATGCCGCGCTCCCGGGCACCGGGCGCGTACTCCGCCAGGTATCGGTCGATGAACTCCCGGGCGCGGCCGGGCCGCGTGATCACCCGGTCGATGACAGAAACATCGCCCATGCCGTCACGCTAAGGGCGGGGTAGCGGACCCGGATTGCGCGCTCCCGGCCATCGGGAGACCATGGTTGACCACTTCGGCGGGACCGATAACGGTGACGGGATGCCCTCTGCCGTGGACCCGTTCGCCCCCACCCGGCTCGGCCCGGTGACCCTGCGCAACAGGGTGATCAAGGCCGCCACCTCCGAGGGCCGGTCGCCAGACGGCCTGGTGACCGACGACCTGATCGCGTTCCACCGGGCCTTCGCCGACGGCGGCGTCGGTATGACCACGGTCGCCTACTGCTGCGTATCCCGCGAGGGCGCGAGTGCGCCCGGTCAGATCGTGATGAGCGCCCCAGCGCTGCCCGGGCTGCAGAGACTGACCCAGGCGGTTCACCAAGCAGGCGCGGCAATCTCCGCACAACTCGGCCACGCCGGCATCGTGGCACCCAAGAAACTGACGAAAGCCACCGCAGTGGCACCCAGCCGGTTCATCAACCCGACATCGTTCGCCTACTGCCGGGAGATCACCCGGCCCGAGCTCGCCACGGTGTTGGCTCAATTTGCCCAGGCCGCAAAGATCGCCGTCGACGCAGGTTTCGACGCCGTCGAACTGCATTTCGGCCACCTGTACCTGCCGAGTTCGTTCCTGAGCCCGTTGATCAACCGGCGCAAGGATGAGTACGGCGGCGGCATCGACAACCGCTCTCGGCTGGTCAGGGAGATCGCCGAGCTGGTCCGCGACGCGGTGGGCAACCAGATCGCCGTGATCGCCAAACTCGACATGGACGACGGCCTGCCCGGCAGCATCTGGATCGACGAGGCCCTGCGCACCGCGCAGCTGCTCGACCACGACCGGTGTCTGGACGCCCTCGAATTGACCCAGGGTTCTTCGGTTTTCAAACCGATGTACCTATTCCGCGGCGACACCCCGGTCCGGGAATTCGCCGCGGTGATGCCGCCGGCCCTGCGGCCCGGGGTAAGGCTGGCGGGCAAGCAGGTGATGGGTGTTTACCCGTACGAGGATCTGTACATGCTCGAGTCGGCCCGGCAATTCGTCCCGGTTGTCCGAAATACCGAGCTGATCTTGCTGGGCGGCATCACGAACCGCGACCACGTGCAGATCGGGATCAACGAGGGCTTCGGATTCGTGGCGATGGGCCGAGCGCTGCTGCGTGAACCGGATCTGGTGAACAAGATGATTGCCGATCCGAATACCCGCAGCCGCTGTACCCACAACAACAAGTGCATGGTGACGGTGTTCGATCGCACACACTGCGTGCTCGATCCGCATCAGCGCTACGCTGCGATCAGCGCGAAACCAGCTGTCCCACAATAGAGCTGACCTCGGCGCGGGCGCGCTGCGCCAGCTCGAGCATCGGCATGGTCAGGAAGCCGTGGATACCGCCCTCGTAGCTGAGCACGGTGGTCGGCACTTCCGCGTCCTGCAGTGCACGGGCGTAGGCCAATCCCTCGTCCCGCAGCGGATCGCAACCGGCGGCCACCACCACAGCGGGCGGCAGCCCGGTGAGGTCGGCACGCAGGGGTGACGCGTACGGATGGTTGCGGTCGCCCGCCGACGGCACGTACTGATCCCAATACCACTGCAGCGCGGGCTTGGGGTTGTAGTAGCCCTGACCGAACAGCCGGTAGGACTCGGTGTCGAAGTCCGGCGCAATCACGGGATACAGCAACACCTGGCCAGCAAGTTCCGGACCGCCCCGGTCGCGGGCCATCAGCGCCGCGACGGCCGCCAGGTTGCCGCCGGCACTATCACCGCCGACCAGGACGCGGTCACTCTGCTCAGCGGCCCAGCAGGCCACCGAGTAGACGTCCTCCGCCGCGGCCGGCCATGTGTGTTCGGGCGCCAGTCGATAATCAACCGAAACAACCACGGCCGGAACGCGATTCGCCAGCTCGCGCGTCAGGCCATCGTGGCTGTCCAGATCACAGAACACGAATCCGCCGCCGTGCGCGTAGACCATAACCGGCAGATCGGTTCCCTCGGGTCGGTAGACCCGGACCGGAACTCCGGCCACCGTGTCGTCACGAACCTCGGTGACGGGTTCCGGTGAGGTAGTGGCGACGAATCGGGACCTGATCACCGCGCGGGCCTGCGCACCCGTCATGGTGTGGACATCGGGGAAGCCGGAATCGAGTTGCTCGATGATCCCGCCTATCTGCGGGTCGAGTGTCACGCGTACTGCAGGGCGCGCATCGGCCGCCGCTGCTGCAATGTCGGCGTCACACGCTGGGGGCCATCCTCGACGTTGCGCCAGATACCCATGGCCGTCATCCGAACCGGAGCCACCAAGCGCTGGTCGAACATCATCCGGTTCATCGGCCCGCACACCGAGACGGCCGCGACGGCATCGCCCGCACCGCCAATAGGCGCTGCGACGCAACCGAATCCCGGCAGCGCCTCTTCGCGATCGAAGGCGAACCCATGTGAGCGGACCTTGTCGAGCTCGGCCGCGAGCTGGGCCGCGCTACCGATCGAGTATTTGGTCATGCGACTGCTCAGATCGACGTCGTCGTGGTCGTTGTAGGCGATGATGGCCTTGCCGACGGCCGCGCACTGGGCGGGCTGCCGTGCGCCGACCCGGGTCGGGATCGCGGCTGCCATCCGGTCGCCGATCTTGTCGAGGTAGACCACATCGGCGCCGTCGAGCACGGCCAGGTGTACGACGAGTCCGGTGGCGCGGTGCAGTTCGTGCAGCAGGGGAGTGGCGGCGCGGACCAGCCGGTCCTGGTGCACGGCCAGTGACCCGAGTTCGACCAGGCGCATGCCGAGTTCGTAGTCCCGGCCGCTACGGCGTAGCCACCGGAGTTGGACCAGGCGTTCGAGCATCCGGTGCGCGGACGAACGCGGTAGACCGGTACGTCGGACGATCTGGGCCAATGTCAGCCGCCCGGGTCCGTCGAACGCGTCCAGCACCAGCGAGATGCGGTCGATCACCGCGCTGGGGGTGGTGTTCTCGCAGGTTTCGAGGGTGACGGTCATCGGGTCCTCCAAGGGCAGTGCGTGGGCTGTTCGGACTATCAACTATTCCTAATAGGAATATATCGGTTTGTACCATACTGCCGTGCCCGCTGTCACACAAGACACGAAGAACGCCGCCGGACACATGTCGTGTCGCGGCGGCGTCCTCGGTGTTGTGATCAGCCCTTGGCGGCCGACAGACCCGCTCGGCGTCCGTAGAAACTGCCGTCACCCAGGGAGACACCGCTGGCATACCCCCAGGCAGCCAACCCGGCTGTGCACCGTCCGGCGGCATACAAGCCAGGAATGGTCTCGCCGCTGACGTGCAGGACCTCGGCGTCCAGCGTGGTGTGCAGACCTCCCAGGGTGAAACCACCGGTGCTGTCGCGGAGATCGATCGCACCCACGGGCGTCCCGATGGGTTTGAGCCACTGCGCCTTCTTCCCCAATAGCGGATCCTCGCCGCGGGCGGCGCCGTCGTTGTAGGCCGCGACGGTGGCCTGCAGCGCACCGTCCGGCAGCCCGACGTCGCGTTCCAGTTCGACCACCGAATCCGCCACCCAGGTCGGCGGGCGCAGCATCAACTGCGGCGACAGCGACGCCATGGCTTCCTCCTGCGCGTCGCCGTCGATAATCAGGTACGCGGTGTTGTTCTGGTGATACAGCGTCAGCTGCCCGGCCCGGCCGGGATAGGTGTCCTCGGCGACGTACCGCTGGCCGCGTTCATTGACCAGGATGCCGCGGACCAACTGTTGTGGGTCGATGAACAACGCGACCTCGGTGGCGTCCATATGCGCAAGGTCGGCACCCAGGGCCTGGGCCATCCGAATGGCCTGCCCGTCATGCTGTTCGACCGAGGCCGCCGGCCGCCCGGCGATCCGCGGCGCGTACCGGGCCACCATGTCGTCGTTGTAGGCGAAGCTGCCCATCGCCAGCACCACGCCGCGCCGGGCCCGCACCGTGATCTCGGTGCCGTAGCGGCGGGCACGTAGACCCACCACGCGGCCGTCGGCGTCCGCGATGAGCTCTTGGGCACGAACGTCATACAACGCCCGGGCCCCCGCAGCCGTGGCCGTTTCGACGAGCGGCTTCATCAGCATGAAGCCCGCGCTTGCCTCGCCCTGCTTCTTGTTCTGCATCTGCGGCACGTGCCCGCGCGGCGCCGGTGTGGCGATCCTGTTGAACGGGGCGGAGTTCTCGCCGCCGCTGTACATCAGGCCCTGATCGCCCATCGGCTCCCAGCCGGGCTCGCCGAAGAACTCCGCCTTGAACGGCACGCCGCAGTCGACCAGCCACTCGTAGTGAGCGACACTGCCCGCGCAATAGTCCGCGATCCGCGCCTCGTCGGCACCCGGCCCCATCGCAACGTTCAGGAAGGTGGCCATGCTATCGACGGAATCGTCGAAGCCGCAGGCCTTTTGGAGCGGGGTGCCGCCGCCGAGGTAGATGAAACCGCCAGCCATGGCCGCCGCGCCGCCCCACGATCCGGTGCGTTCGAGCACCAGCACGTCGGCGCCGGCCCGGGCAGCCTCGACCGCGGCAGCGGCCCCGGCGACGCCGTAGCCGGCGATTACCACGTCGGCCTCGTCGTCCCAGGAGGTCACCGCATGGCCGCCGGAAGATCGCTGACCCACTGGTGGCCCCAGTAGCTATCCGCGGTGATTTCCTCTGCGGTGTAATAGGTTTCGTCGACCCGCATGCCGTCTGTACCGAACTCGATGTCCCAGTCCCCGGGGGCACGGACGTAGAACGACACCATCTTGTCGTTGGTGTGCCGGCCGAGTGTGGAGGACAGCTGGAACCCGTCGGTATTGACCCGGTCCAATGCCTGACCGACGGCGTCCAGGCTGTCGACCTCCACCATCAGGTGCACCAGGCCTGGATCGCGGATTTGCGACGCAGGGCAGATCGCCAGGCTGTGATGGCGTTCATTGATGCCGAGGAATCGCACCCGGACCGGACCGAACTCCGGCGGCACCGGCACCCGGAACGCGCCGCGGGACCGGAAACCCAGTACCTCGGTGTAGAACTCGAACAGGCCGGGGACGTCGGTGGCCGGCACCACCACATGGCCCAGGCCCTGATCTCCGGTGACGAACCGGGCGCCGAACGGCGTGACCACCGGGCTGTGGTCGAGCACCGCGCCGTGGAACACCTCGACCGTGGTGCCGGCCGGGTCGTCGAACGTAATGACCTCCTCGACCCGGCGGGCATCGGCATCGGCCAGCGAAAGATCCTTGAACGGCACGCCGGCGCCATCGAGGGCGGCCTTCACCCGGCCGAGCGCAGCGCTGTCACGGACCTCCCAGCCCACGGTCAGCACCCGGTCGGCCTCCCCGGACACGACGATGATGCGGGCGGCCCGCTCGTCCATACGGAGGTACAAGGCCGCCGGATCGGGGCCGCTCCCTTCTGCAAAGCCGAGCACCTCGAAGGCGAATTTGCGCCAGCGATCGATATCGGTGGTCGAAACCGTCACATAGCCAAGGCTTTTCAGATCGGTCATCAGAGCCCCCTTAGATCATCGCCCGTAATGGCCCTTGCGGGTCCACGCCGAGCGAGCTCAACGCCGACGCGTGATAAACGGTCCCTGGCACGTGGATGGCGTGCGCCTGCCCGACATGCACGTCGCGCCAGTAGCGCTGCAACGGTTTGTCCATCCGGGTGCCGTTGCCGCCACAGCGCGCGAAGATCTCGTCGACCGCCGACACCGCCCTGGCGACCGCGCGAACCTGGGTGCGCCGACCGGCGGCCCGGTCCTCGAACGACACCTCCTTGCCCGCGTCGACCATGGCGTAGATCCGGTCGGCGTTGGCCAGCAATTCCTGCCGGGCAGCGTTGATATCGGCGGCGGCCTCGCCGATCGCGTACATCACGTACGGGTCGTCCTTGATCGCCACACCGCTGGAATTCACCCGTTCGCGCTGATAGTCCAGCGCCGCCGCCAGCGCGCCCTCGGCGATGCCGATGGTGGCCGACGAGATACCCAGCGGGAACATCGTCGACCACGGCATCAGGTAGAGCGTCTCGGTCATGCCGGCCTCGCGCTGCGCGGTGCCGTCCATCACCTTCATCGCATCCATCGTGCGATAGGTGGGCACGAACGCGTCCTTCACGATGACGTCCTTGGACCCGGTGCCCCGAAGACCGACCACGTCCCAGGAGTCCTCAACGATTTCGTAGTCCTTGCGGGGCAGGATCATGTGCATCATCTGCGGCGGCATGATGGGCTTGCCGTCGGCATCCCCGAGCATGGCCCCCAGGAAAATCCAGTCGCAGTGGTCGGTGCCGGAGCTGAATTGCCAGCGCCCGTTGAAGATGTAGCCGCCCTCCACCGGTCGGGCCACCCCCTGAGGTGCATACGGGGAGGCCACCCAGGTGTCGACGTCGTCGGCCCAGATCTCGGCAGCCACCTTCGGGTCGGCGTAAGCCAGCTGATACGGGTGCACCCCGACCACGCCATTGATCCAGCCCGCCGACGGATCCAACGCCGCGGTGGCCATCACAGTCTCGGCGAACTCCCGAGGATGCACCTCCAGCCCACCGTGGCTCTTGGGCTGCAGCAGCCGGATATTGCCGGCGGCCTTCATATGCTTGACCGTCTCATCGGTCAGCTTGCCGATCTTCTCGGCCTCGGCCGCCTGCGCACGCAACTGGTCCGCCAGGTCGGCCACCCGGTCGATTACCCGTTCGGTCATGTGAAAGTCCTTACCTCAGTAGCTGTTCTCGATGGTCCCTCGGCGAGCCGCCGGCGACGGGCGCAATCCCGGTCAGCGGCCAATCCCTCGAGCCCATTGTCTAGAATTCGATGTGTAGTTCGTCGGAGATTGGCCGAGCCTGGCAGCCCAGGATCAGTCCATCGGCCAGATCTTCCGGTTCCAGGATGTCGCAGGCCGCCATCTCGACCTTCCCGGCTACGACGGTGGCCGCACACGATCCGCACTGGCCCTCTCGGCACGAGTACGGCACCTCCAGGCCGGCACCGAGCATGACGTCCACCAGTGTCGCGGTCCGCGGCCAGCGCAGTTCATGCCGCGCGCCGTCGAGCTCGACGACCACGTCCGCGGTGTCGCCGTTGTCCTCGACCGGTGCCGGTGTGTCGGCGAACGGATCACCGGACAGCGACGTGAACACCTCCAGGTGCACGCGCTCACGGGGGACCCCGGACTCCTGCAGCGCCTCTTTGACCACAGCCATGTAGGGCGCTGGACCGCAGACGAAGCACTGGTAGCCACTGAACCCGCGGGCGAAGCCGGCCAACTGAGCCATGGTCGGCAGGCCCTGCACCGACTCCAGCCAGTGCAGCACCGTCAGTCTGCCGGCGTAGCGGGCCGCCAGCTCGCGCAGTTCGGCGGCGAAGATCACCGAACCCTCGTCCCGGTTGGCGTAGCAAAGCATCACCCGACCGGAGCCGCACGCGAGCGCCGACTTCACGATCGAGATCACCGGAGTGATGCCACTGCCGGCCGCCCACAGCAGGAAGTCGTCCTCGAGGTCCGTCGGGGTGAACAACCCGGCCGGCGGCAGCACCTCGAGGCGATCGCCGGGGGAGACGTTGTCGCACAACCAGTTCGATGCGTATCCACCGGCGGTCCGCTTGACGGTCACCTTCGGTGCGGCATCGGTGTGCGGGGAGCTGGCCAGCGAATAGCAGCGGGCAACCGACCCGGTTTGCGTGCTCGGCACCCGCAGTGTCAAGAATTGTCCTGGCCGGTAGTCCAGCTCGGACATATCGAACACCAGGGACCGGGCGTCGGGGCTCTCCTCGATGACCTCGGTCACCGTCAGGGTGAGGGTCTGCGGCATAGAGCCATGGTGGACCCCGGCGCGCTCCGTTCTCGACCAGGCGTCCGGTGATCGGGAAGCGGTGCGGCCAATCCGGCGCGCGCGGCTAGGTTCGAGCCGTGACTGAGACAGACGTCGTCGTGGTCGGTGCCGGCTTTGCCGGATTGTATGCGCTGCACAAGTTCCGCACCCAGGGCCTGTCGGTGCGGGTGTTCGAATCTGCACCCGCGGTGGGCGGCACCTGGTACTTCAACCGGTATCCGGGTGCCCGCTGCGACGTCGAGAGTGTGGACTACTGCTACTCGTTCTCCGATGAGCTGCAACAGGAATGGACCTGGACCGAGAAGTACGCCACCCAGGGCGAGATCCTCGAGTACCTGAACTGGGTGACAGACAGGCTGGACCTGCGTAGAGGGATCACGTTCAATACGCGCGTCGCCTCCGCGACGCTCGATGAGGATGCGCTGCGATGGACGGTGACCACCGACACCGGGGAGACGGTGGTCGCACGCTTCGTGGTGCTGGCCACCGGCCCGCTGTCGGCCGCGCTGACGCCGGACTTTCCCGGCCTGGACGCCTTCGGCGGCGAGATCTACCACACCGCACACTGGCCGCACGAGAACGTCGACTTCTCCGGCAAGCGGGTTGCGGTGATCGGGACTGGATCCTCTGGTGTGCAGTCGATTCCGCTGATCGCTGGTCAGGCGAGTCAGCTCTACGTGTTCCAGCGCACTCCGAATTACAGCGTGCCGGCCGGGAATCGGCCGCTGAGCGCCGACGAGGTCGCCGACGTCAAGGCCAATTACGCCGAGAGGCGGCGACTCTCGTGGCGCAGCGGCGGCGGATCGCCACACATCGCGCACCCCAAGCTGACCATGGAGGCCAGCCCGGCCGAACGCCGGGAGGCGTTCGAGACCCGGTGGGATCTGGGCGGGGTGCTGTTCTCGAAGACGTTCACCGATCAGATGACCGACCTGGCCGCCAACGACGAGGCACGCAAGTTCTACGAGGAGAAAGTGCGGGCCGTCATCGACGATCCCGCGGTCGCCGACCTGCTGATCCCCACCGACCATCCGATCGGCACCAAGCGAATCTGTACCGACACCAACTACTTCCAGACGTTCAACCGTCCGAACGTCCAGCTGGTGAGCGTTCGCCACACGCCGATCGAGTCCATCGACGCCACCGGCATCAGCACCTCCGACGAACATTACGACGTCGACGCCATCGTGCTGGCCACCGGCTTCGACGCGATGACCGGCGCCGTGGCCAAGATCGACATCACCGGGCGGAACGGAGAGCGGCTGGCCGACGATTGGGCCGACGGCCCGCGGACCTACCTGGGTCTGGAGGTCGATGGATTCCCCAACCTATTCCTGGTGTCCGGCCCCGGTGCGCCGGCGGTGCTGGCCAACATGGTGCTGCACGCCGAAGCGCATGTGAACTGGATCGCCGACGCCATCGGTTACCTGGACGAAAACGGCTACGCCGCACTGGAAGCCACGCCGGATGCCGTCGACAACTGGATTGCCGAATGCGCACAGCGGGCCGACGCGACTCTGTTCACCAAGGCCAATTCCTGGTACTTGGGTGCCAACGTGCCCGGAAAGCCGCGGGTGTTCATGTTGTTCATCGGCGGCTTCGCCGTCTACAACGACATCTGCGCCGAGGTAGCCGCCGCCGGGTACAAGGGGTTCGAATTGCTCGCCGCGCCGTGACGGGCCTATTGGGCAAGGTGGTGCTGGTGACCGGTGCGGCACGAGGTAGCGGTCGAGTGCACTGCCGGCGGTTCGCCGACGTGGGCGCCGACGTGATTGCTATGGACCGTTCAGTCAGCGAATTGTCCGATACTGCGACAGATGTGACGTCCCGTGGCCGGGCGTGTGTGACTGCAGCGGCCAACATCACCGACCTCGATGCGATGACAACAGCCGTGGACGGCGCGGTCGCCGAACTGGGCCGATTGGATGTGATCGTGGCCAACGCCGGTATCCACACGGCCGGCTCACCGGCCTGGGAGCTCGATCCGCTGCAGTGGCAGCGAACTCTGGACATCAACCTCACGGGCGCCTGGCACACGGTCCGTGCGGGGGCGCCGCATCTGGGCGTCGAGGGCGGTTCGGTGATCCTGATCAGTTCCACCAACGGCCTTCGGGGCAGTGCGGGCAGCGCCGATTACACCGCCAGTAAGCACGCCCTGGTGGGGTTGGCCCGCACAGTCGCGAACGAACTGGGGCCACGCAGTATCCGGGTGAACACGATCCACCCGGGCGCGGTCGGAACCCCGATGGTGCTCAACGAGAGGACCTTTCGGCGGCTACGGCCCGATCTGGAGAACCCGACCGCCGCGGACGCCGCCGAGGTACTGCAGCGGCGCAACCTGCTGCCGGTGCCGTGGGTGGAACCCGAGGACGTGGCCAACGCCGTGCTGTTCCTGGCCTCGGACGCCGCCCGCTACATCACCGCCACCACGTTGGTCGTGGACGCCGGCCTGACTCAGAAGACGACATGACAAGACGACTCGAGGGCAAGGTGGCGTTGATCACCGGTGCGGCCCGCGGGATCGGCCGGGCGCAGGCAGTGCGGTTCGCGCAGGAGGGCGCCGACATTGTCGCCCTGGACGTCTGTGGTCCCATCGACACCGTGGTGATTCCGCCTGCCTCGCCCGACGACCTCGCCGAGACGGCACGGTTGGTGGCCGAGGCCGGCAGCCGAATCCACACCGACGTGGTAGATGTCCGCGACCTGGATGCGGTTCGGTCGGCCACGGATGCTGGGGCAGCCATGTTCGGCGGTGTTGACGTGGTGTGTGCGACCGCCGGAATCACCTCCCGCGGGACCGCTCTCGAACTATCGTCCGAGGCCTGGCGGACAATGCTGGACGTGAACCTGACCGGCGTGTGGCACACGTGCACCGCGGCAGCACCGCATTTGATCGCTCGCGGCGGCGGTGCAATGGTGTTGACCAGTTCCATCGCCGGGCTGCGTGGACTGTTGGGGGTAGCGCACTACACCGCTGCCAAACACGGCGTGGTGGGTCTCATGCGCGCCCTCGCCCATGACCTGGCGCCCCACGGCATCCGCGTGAACACCTTGCATCCCACCAATGTCGACACCCCGATGATCCAGAACGACGCGGTCACTTCGGCGTTCCGTCCAGACCTGGACCGGCCACCGACCCGCGACGAATTCGCCAACGCCGCAATAACGATGAATCTCCTGGCGGTGCCATGGATCGAGGCCGTGGACGTGGCGAACGCCACGTTGTTCCTGGCGTCCGACGAGGCCCGCTACATCACGGCGGTCGCACTGCCCGTTGACGCCGGCGCCACGCAGCGATAGGGATGGGAATCATGGGAACCTACGCTGTCACCGGCTCGGCTTCGGGGATGGGCCGTCAGGCCTCCGAGAAGCTCCGCGCCGCCGGACACACCGTGATCGGAGTCGACCTCCGTGACGCGGAAGTGCTGGCGGATCTGTCCACGGCCCAGGGGCGCCGCGCCGCGGCCGATGAGGTCCTGACCGCGACCGGGGGGCGATTGGACGGTGCGGTACTGGCCGCCGGAGTGGGTCCGTTGCCCGGTAAGGACACCGCGCGGCTGATCCTGCAGGTGAACTTCTTCGGGGTGGTCGACCTGCTGGAGGCCTGGCGGCCGGTTTTTGGCCAAGGCGCGAAAGTGGTTGTGGTCGCGAGCAATTCCACGACGACCATGCCCGCTGTTCCGAATCGGTTGGTACGCGGCCTGCTGGACGGTGATGCCGAGAAGGCCGTTGGTGCGCTGCGCTGGTACGGCAAGGCCGCTCCGTCACTGGCCTATGGCGGGTCGAAGATCGCGGTATCGCGCTGGGTACGCCGGCACGCCGTCACGAAGGAGTGGGCAGGCAGAGGCATCAGGCTCAATGCGATCGCTCCCGGCGCGATCCTGACCCCGCTGCTGGAGAAGCAACTGGCCACCCCGAGCGAGGCCAAAGCCATCAATTCGTTCCCGGTGCCGATCGGCGGGTTCGGCGATCCGGGCCAGCTGGCCGATTGGATGCTCTTTATGCTGTCGGATGCTGCCGACTTCCTCTGCGGCAGTGTTGTTTTCGTCGACGGTGGCTCGGACGCCTATTTCCGGGCCGACGACTGGCCCACCCGGGTGCCGATGTCGGGTTTACCGCGCTACCTGTGGCAGTTCCTGCGGTCACGCCGCACGCGTTAGGAATGCCAGTACAGCGCTCTCGAAGGCCGCCTTGGCCTCGATCATCGCCCAGTGTCCGCAATTCGGGAATACATGCAGTTCGGCATTCGGGATCGTGCGCATCGGGATCAGTGCCATGTCCAACGGGCTGACCCGGTCGTCCCGGCCCCAGGTCAACAGCGTCGGCGCTGCCACTTTGTGCATCTGGGCCCACGGTTGCGGGATGTCGGCACTGCGCATGAAGGCCATCATCTGAGCGAACGCTTTCTTGCCGTACATCCGGCGGGCGGATTCCAGCGTTTCGGGATCGGTGGCCAGCGCCCAGCGTTCCTCGATGAGTTGGTCGGTCACGATGCCCTGGTCGAAGACCATCGAGTTGAGCCAGTCGACCAGACGCTGCCGAGTGGGGTCCTCGGTGAACTCCTGCAGCAACCGGATGCCCTCGCTGGGGCCGGGGGAGAAGATATTTGTGCCGATCCCGCCGATGGTGACCAGCTTGCCGATGTGGTCGGGGTTGTTGATGGCGAAGTTGATGCCGACGCCACCCCCCATCGAATTTCCGATGATGTCAACATGCTCCACTCCCAAGCCATCCAGGAACGGCGACACGACACTCTGGGCGTCGATCATCGGGTGGCCGCCGAAGTCGTCGCTGACCCCGAAACCGGGGAATTCCAGGATCAGGCAACGGAACCGTTCGGCGAAGGCCGGCAGCACGCCGCGGAAGTTCCGCCAGCCCGTCACACCCGGCCCGGACCCGTGGAGGAATAGCAGCGCCGGCGCGTCCTGCGCGGTGTCGTAGTAGCGCAGAATGCCACGGTCGGTCGGGAGCTCTCGCAGGTCCAGATCAGTCACGGTCCCACCCTGCCATCCGGCCGATCGCGGCCAGGAGTGTGGTCCCGCTCACTGGATTTCCCGATGGGCGGGACGGTGGCTGCGGCGCCGGTCGCGGGGGTGCAAATCTTGCCGCCATGTCTGCGCCCGTCCGAGGCCCCGAGCGGTGGTCGATCGGGGTTCCGGTGTTGCGTGGTCTCGCGGGGCCTTCGACGGCACTGCAGGCGGTTGGTGGGTTCTTCTCGATGGCTGCTGATGCGGTGCGGTTCGTGTTCGTGCGGCCGTTCCAGTGGCGGGAGTTCTTGGAGCAGTGTTGGTTCATTGCTCGGGTGTCGTTGGCGCCGACGTTGTTGGTGGCGATTCCGTTCACGGTGTTGATCTCGTTCACTTTGAACATTCTTCTTCGTGAGTTGGGGGCGGCGGATCTGTCGGGGGCGGGTGCGGCGTTCGGTGCGGTGACGCAGGTGGGTCCGATGGTGACGGTGTTGATCGTGGCCGGGTCGGGGGCCACGGCGATGTGTGCGGATCTGGGGTCGCGCACGATCCGTGAGGAGATCGACGCGATGGAGGTGCTGGGCATCAACCCGGTGCAACGGTTGGTCACCCCGCGGATGCTGGCCTCCGGCCTGGTCGCGCTGTTGCTCAATTCGTTGGTGGTGATCATCGGGATCATCGGCGGCTACACGTTCAGCGTGTTCATCCAGGATGTGAATCCGGGGGCGTTCGCGGCGGGACTGACCCTGTTGACGGGGGTGCCCGAGGTGATCATCTCGTGCGTCAAGGCGGCCCTGTTCGGGTTGATCGCCGGCCTGGTGGCCTGCTACCGCGGGCTGACCATCTCCGGGGGCGGCGCCAAAGCGGTGGGTAATGCGGTCAACGAGACGGTGGTGTATGCGTTCATGGCGTTGTTCGTGATCAATGTGGTGGTCACCGCCATCGGTATCCGGATGACGGCGCACTGATGGGCACCCAAGCAGTACTGCGGTCCCGGTTCCCGCGGGCGGTCGATCAGTTGGGTCGGCCCCTGTCGTTCTTCGGTCGCCTGGGTGATCACGTCCTGTTCTACGGCCGGGCGATCGCCGGGATGCCGCACGCGACGGTGCATTTCCGTCGGGAGATCATCCGCCTGATCGCCGAAATCTCCATGGGTGCGGGCACGTTGGCGATGATCGGCGGCACCGTGGTGATCGTCGGATTCCTGACCCTGGCCGCCGGTGGCACCCTGGCCATCCAGGGCTACTCCTCGTTGGGCAATATCGGCATCGAAGCGCTGACCGGCTTCCTCTCGGCGTTCATCAATGTGCGCATCGCCGCCCCGGTGGTGGCGGGGATCGGGTTGGCGGCCACGTTCGGGGCCGGGGTGACAGCCCAGCTGGGTGCGATGCGGATCAATGAGGAGATCGACGCCCTGGAATCGATGGGCATCCCCCCGGTCGAATACCTGGTGTCCACGCGGATCGTGGCGGGGATGATCGCGATCACCCCGCTGTACGCGATCGCGGTGATCCTGTCGTTCCTGGCGTCGCAGTTCACCACGGTGGTGCTCTTCGGCCAGTCCGGCGGTCTCTATAACCATTACTTCAACACCTTCCTCAACCCGATCGACCTGTTGTGGTCGTTCCTGCAGGCCGTGTTGATGGCGTTGGCGATCCTGTTGATCCACACCTACTTCGGTTACTTCGCGACCGGTGGACCCTCCGGCGTCGGCGCCGCGGTCGGCAACGCCGTGCGCACCTCCCTGGTCGTGGTCGTCTCGGTCACCCTGCTGGTCTCCCTGGCCGTCTACGGCTCCAACGGCAACTTCAACCTCAGCGGATAGGAGGGCGTCAGTGAGACAGAAGCGTGCAATCGCAGGTGCGCTCTGCGTGCTGGCGATTGCGGCCGTCATCGCACTTGCCGTCGCACTGTTCCGCGGAAGCTTCACCAAAACCGTTCCGCTGACCTTGATCTCGGATCGTGCCGGCCTGGTGATGAACCCCGAGGCCCGGGTCAAGCTCAACGGTGCACAGATCGGCAAGGTCGAATCGGTCGAGCTCCTGCACGACGGGCGCGCCGCGCTACACCTGGCCATCGAACCGAAGGCCGTGGACCTCATCCCGGCAAACGTGACCGCCGACATCACATCGTCCACCGTGTTCGGGGCGAAGTTCGTCCAGCTGACCACCCCGTCCGACCCCTCGCCCGAATCCATCCGGCCCGGTCAGGTTCTCGACAGCCAGCACGTCACCGTCGAGATCAACACTGTCTTCGAGCAACTGGTGAACGTGCTCTCCAAGATCGAACCGGTCAAGCTCAACGAGACGCTCGGCGCGTTCTCCAATGCGCTGAATGGACGAGGCGCCAAGCTCGGACAGAGTATGGCCGACTTCGATGGCATGCTGGCCACCCTGGATCCCAGCAGGCCGAATCTTCAGCACGAGATCGCAACGGCACCAGAGGTTTTCAATTCCTACGCCGATGCGTCCCCGGATCTGGTGGCCACGATGGACAATGCGACCCGGATCAGCGACACCATCGTCGACCGCAGCAGCGACCTGGACCGGTTGCTGGTCAGCGCAATAGGCCTGGCCGACATCGGCAACGATGTGGTGTCCGCCAACCGGCAGCCGCTGACCGACGTGCTCCACCTGCTGGTGCCCACCACGGATCTGACGAACGAGTATCACGAGGCGATCAACTGCGGCCTGGCCGGAATGGCCCCGCTGGCGATGGGGCCGCCCTCGCCGGTGCCGGGAACCCTGTTGCTTGACTCGTTCCAGCTGGGGCGCGAGCGGTACCGGTATCCGCAGAACCTGCCGAAGGTTGCCGCAACCGGCGGACCGCGATGCATGGGTCTGCCGGATATCGGCGCGAATGTCCGGCCGCCATACCTGGTAACCGATATCGATGCCAATCAGGCCCAGTACGGCAACCAGGGGATCCTGCTGAACTCTGATGCACTCAAGCAGGCGCTATTCGGCCCGATCGACGGACCGCCGCGAAACTCCGCACAGATCGGACACCCCGGATGACCGGTTCTCGGGGCACCCTGATCAAGTTCGGTGTGTTCGGCGTCGTCATGGTGCTACTGACCGGAGTTCTGTTCGCGATCTTCGGGCAGTACCGCACCGGCAATACCAACACCTACTCCGCGGTGTTCTCCGATGCTTCCAGCCTGCGTAGTGGGGATTCGGTGCGGGTGGCGGGCATCCGGGTCGGCACGGTGCACGATGTCACGCTGCGCGACGACAACACCGTCCTGGTGGACTTCGACGCCGACCGGGACGTCACCCTGACGTCCGGGACGAAAGCCGTTGCGCGCTATCTGAACCTGGTCGGCGACCGCTATCTTGATCTTGTCGACGGCCCGGGCTCCCCCCGGATACAGCCACCGGGTTCGCAGATACCCGTCGAACGGACCGAGCCGGCACTCGATCTCGACCTGCTGCTCGGCGGCCTCAAGCCCGTTATCCAGGGCCTCAACCCCGAGGCCGTGAACGCCCTGAGCAATTCGCTGATTCAGATCCTGCAGGGCCAGAGCGGCAATATCGATTCACTGCTGGCCAAGACCTCGACATTCAGCAATGCGATCGCCGACAACAGCGAAACCGTGAAACAGCTGATCGACAATCTCAACACCATGGTCGGCACCGTGGCCAAGGACGGCGAGAAGTTCTCCGGGGCCGTCGACGGCCTCGAACGTCTGATCACCGGACTCTCGCAGGACCGCGACCCCATCGGTCAAGCCGTCGACGCACTGGACCGAGGCACCGCTTCGCTCACCGATCTGCTGACCCAGGCGCGTCCGCCGCTCGCCGGCACTATCGAACAACTGAATCGTGTTGCACCACTGCTGGATGACGGCAAGCCCACCCTGGACCTGGCGCTGCAGAAAGCTCCCGGAAACTATCGGAAACTCGTCCGCCTCGGGGCCTATGGCAGTTGGATCAACCAGTACCTGTGCGGGATGTCGGTCCGCGTGACCGACCTGCAGGGCCGCACCGCCTACTTCCCGTGGATCAAGCAGGACGTCGGAAGGTGTGCGGAACCCTGATGCTGAAATATCGAGGCTCCAAACTCATCCGAACCGGCTTCCTCGGAATGGCGGTCGTACTGCTGGTGATCGCCGCGCTGCTGCAGCCCGAGCGCATCGCCTCCTGGGCGACGTCGGTTCGCTATCAAGCGTTGTTCGCCGAAGCCGGCGGTCTGACGCCCGGCAATGACGTCAAGATCTCAGGCGTCAAGGTGGGTACGGTGTCCGATGTCGCGCTCCAGAAGGGCCGGGCCCTGGTCACTTTCGCGCTCAACGGGAAAGTGCGGCTCGGCGCGACCACCACCGCCCACATCCGCACCGGCACCCTGTTGGGCGAGCGGATTCTCACGATCGAACCGTCCGGCGGTGGCAGGATGCACGCACTGGACATGATCCCGCAGAGCCGAACCTCATCGCCCTACTCGCTGACCGAAGCGGTCAGCGACTTCACTGGCAACACCGCCGGTACCGACACCGCAACACTGAGTCAGTCGCTGGACACCCTGAGCGAGACCATCGACCGGATAGCGCCGCAACTAGGGCCCACGTTCACCGGACTGACACGGTTGTCGCATGCCGTGAACGAACGCAACGAACACCTCGCTGAGCTCCTGAAGAGTGCTGCGGACGTCACGCGTGTGTTGTCGGCGCGCAGTGCGCAGGTCAACACGTTGCTGCTCAACGCCAACGACCTCACCGGGATGCTCAACGACCGCCGCTCGGCCATCGTGAACCTGCTGGCGAACACCTCTGCCCTGAGCCAACAGCTGACCGCGATGGTGCACGACAATGAGGAGAAGCTGGCGCCCACCCTGCAGAAGCTCAACGACGTGACTGCGGTGTTGGAGAAGAACAACGACAACATCACGAAAGCTCTGAACGGGCTTGCCAAATACCAGGTGACACAGGGTGAATCGGTCAACAACGGGTTCTTCTACAACGCGTTCGTCGCCAATCTGATCCCCGGCCAATCCACCCAGCCGTTCCTGGACTACATCTTCGGTTTCCGTCGCGGCAGCAATGCCGGACAGCCACCCGACAACGCCGGTCCACGAGCTGAATTCCCCTTCCCCTACAACGGAATTCCGGGAGGGTCCCGATGACCGGCACACGTCGCGCACTGTCGCTGGTCCTGGCCGCCCTGCTGATCGCCGGCGGCGTCGTGGTCGCACGCGAGCGGATGTTCCGGCCCATGGAGATCACTGCGGTGTTCCCGTCCGCGCAGGCGGTCTATCCGGGCGACGAGGTTCGGGTCGCCGGGATCAAGGTCGGCAGCATTCGTTCGATCGACCCGGATGGGACCGAGATCCGGATGGCGCTCGACGTCGATCGAGACGTTCCCGTGCCCGCCGACGCCAAGGCCGTATTGGTCGCGCAGAATCTGATCTCGGCGCGATACGTGCAGCTGACCCCGGCCTACGGTGCCAATGACAGACCCAGCGGACCGAGGATGACCGACGGTGCGACGATTCCGCTCGAACGCACTGCCGTGCCCGTCGAGTGGGATGAGGTCAAGAAGCAATTGACCCGACTGGCAACGGATCTGGGGCCAACCGGCGGAGACACCTCGAGCGCGGCCGGACGGTTCATCGACAGCGCGGCGAACGCGATGGCGGGGAACGGGGACAAACTCCGAGAAACCATCAAGGAGATGTCGGGGATCAGCCGCGTGCTGGCCGACGGCAGCGGCAATATCGTCGACATCGTCAAGAACCTTCAAGTATTCATCAGTGCTCTGCGTGACAGCAATACCCAGATCGTGCAGTTCCAGGATCGGTTGGCCACCCTGACCAGCGTGCTGGACGGCAGCCGTTCCGATATCGACGCAGCCCTGACCAATCTCTCCCAGGCGGTCGGCGAAGTACAGCGGTTCATCGCGGGAACCCGGGATCAGACGGCCGAACAGATCCAACGCCTGGGTGCGGTCACCAAGAACGTCGCCGATCATCAGATGGCATTGAAGAACGTCCTGCACATCGCGCCGTCCGCGTTCGCCAACGGGTACAACATCTACAACCCGGACAGTGGCACGGCCATGGGTGGATTCGCGATGGCAAACTTCGCCAACCCCGTCCAATTGGTCTGTACTGCAATCGCTTCCATCAAGAATGCGACGGCTCCGGAGACCGCGAAACTCTGCCAGCAGTATCTCGGGCCGGCCCTGTCCCTGCTCAACTTCAACTACCTGCCGTTCCCGTTCAACGCGTACCTGGCCAAATCGCCGAGCAACATCGAGTACTCCGATCCCAAGCTCGCCCCCGGGGGCAGCGGGCCCACGCCACCCCTGCCGGGAATCCCGCCGTCGGTGTCGGCCTACACCGGCGCCGGGGACGTGCCACCGCCGCCCGGCTGGACCGACCCGGCGCACCCGCCCGGTGCGTACACCCCCGACGGGTTGCCCGCCGATCCGCAGCCGGCGCTGTTCCCCGGCGCACCGGTGCCAACAGGTGTGTCCCGCCCACCGGATCCCACCCCAGGGCCGGGCAATCTCGCGGACATGTTGCTGCCTGCCGAAGGGAGTCAGCCATGATCACCCGCCGCCTGGCCCTGCTGGCCAGCACCGTGGTCCTGAGCACGAGTGGCTGCGCATTCGGCGGCCTTAATACCCTGCCGTTGCCCGGCACCGTCGGTCGTGGTTCGGACGCCAGCATCTATCATGTCGAGTTGGCAAATGTCGGTACCCTGGAACCGAATTCACCGGTGCTCGTCGGGGATGTCGTCGTCGGCAGTGTCGCCCGGATGCGCCCGCACGACTTCCAGGCCGATGTCGAGGTGTCCGTCCGGCCCGGCACCGCGATCCCGACCAACGCGGTGGCCACGGTAGGACAGACCAGCCTGCTGGGATCGATGCATCTGGCCCTGGACCCGCCACCCGGACAGGCGCCGACGGGTCAACTGCCGCCTGGGTCGACGATCGGCATGGACCGATCATCGACATATCCGTCCACCGAGCAGACCTTGTCGTCGCTGGCGGTCGTGGTCAATGGCGGGGGACTGGGCCAGATCGGGGATATCGTCAAGGAGTTCAACGCAGCGCTCAACGGCCGACAGGTTCAGATCCGTGATCTGCTCATGCGGCTGAACGACTTCGTGGGCATGCTGGCCGATCAGACCGATGACATCAATGCGTCGATCTCCGCGCTGAACCGCATGGCCGGCCAGTTCGCAGGCCAATACGACACCATCACCCGGGCGTTGGACCGGATCCCGCCGGCGCTGGAAGTGCTCAATCGGGAACGCCCCCGGATCACTACGGCGCTGGATAAGTTCCGCGTATTCAGCGACACGGCAACAGGTTTGATCAATGACACCCAGAGTGACCTGGTTCGCAACCTGCAGAATCTGGAACCGACCATCAAGGCGCTGGCTGACATCGGGCCGAACCTGCCGACCGTGCTCGGCTACGCCCCGACGTTCCCGTACCCACAGAACTTCATCGACCGGGGGATCCGCGGTGACTACATGAACCAGTTCATCACCTTCGATTTCACCATCCCGCGCCTCAAGAGCGGCCTGTTCCTGGGCACTCGATGGGGACAGGAAGGTGCGACCCTGGTCCCAGCCCCCGGCGATCCGCCCTGGGCGACCTACACCAAGGACCCGTTGCAGGCACCGATCACCGCGCCACCCGCCGTCGCACCGCTGCCGAAGCTCATCGACCCGCCAGCGGCACCGCAGGAGGGAAACTGATGCTGACACGATTCATCAGGACACAGCTCGTCGTCTTCACCCTGGCCTCGATCATCGGCATTGCCGCGGTGGTGGTGGGGTACCTACAGGCACCGACCCTGCTCGGGATCGGCCGGATGACCGTGAAGCTCGAGTTACCGTCCACCGGCGGCCTCTACCGATTCGCCAACGTGACCTATCGCGGTGTCCAGATCGGCAAGGTCACCGACGTCCAACCGACCCGGGGCGGCGCCGTCGCGACGCTCTCGCTGCAGTCCTCCCCGAAGATCCCTGCCGATCTGCAGGCCAACGTGCAGAGCGTCTCGGCAGTCGGCGAGCAGTTCGTCGATCTGGCACCCCGGACCAAATCTGGCCCCTATCTTCGCGACGGTTCGATCATCACCCGGGCGAATGCCACGGTGCCGCAGGCCGTCGGGCCCATGCTCGATCAGATGAGTGCCCTGGTGGACAGCATCCCGACGCAGAAGATCTCCCCGCTGCTCGATGAATCGCACAAGGCACTCGGCGGGGCCGGATACGACCTGGGATCGCTGTTCGACTCGGCGTCCACCCTGGCTCGCGATGCCGACGGTGTGGCCCAGCAGACGCGCACCCTGATCGACGACAGCCGGCCGCTGCTCGACGGTCAGGCGCAATCCGCCGACGCCATCCGCACCTGGTCGCACAGCCTGGCAGGGGTGACCGGCCAGGTCGCCGCCGACGATCAGCAGTGGCGCACCATCTTGCGCGACGGGCCCGGAGCCGCCGACGAGGCGTCCCGGCTGTTCAACCAGGTGAAGCCCACCTTGCCGGTGCTGCTCGCGAGCCTGACCACGATCGGCCAGATCGCGGTGACCTACCGGCCGGGCATCGAACAGCTGCTGGTGCTGCTGCCACCGGTGGTGGCTTCCACACAGGCCTACGGCATGCCGCGGAACAACCCCACCGGCCAGGCGCTCGGTGACTTCACGCTGTCCATCAGTGACGCACCGGCCTGCACGGTCGGATTCCTGCCCCCGTCGTCGTGGCGCAGCCCGGAGGACCTGAGTGACGTCGATACCCCTGACGGTCTGTACTGCAAGCTGCCGCAGGACTCACCGATCGGCGTCCGAGGCTCCCGCAACACCCCGTGCATGGGCCAACCCGGCAAGCGCGCACCGACCGTCGAGATCTGCGAGAGCCCAGAACCGTATTCGCCTCTCGCGATGCGCCAACATGCATTGGGGGCGTATCCGATCGACCCCGGCCTGATCGCCCAGGGCGTGCCCCCAGACAGCCGGATCGACCCCAGCGCCGGGCTCTACGGGCCGGTCGACGGCACCCCGATGCCACCGTCGACGCCGACGGCACCGCCGCCCCCTGGGGTTGCTCCGAGTGCGTTCCAGAGTGCGCCCGGCCCGTCGGTGGCCATCGCCACCTATGACCCGCTGACCGGAAAGTTCGTGGCACCCGACGGTGCGGTGTTGCGGCAGTCCAACCTGGCACAGAACGGCGGAGCCGCGTCATGGACCGATTTGATGCCGACATGAGAACCGTGCGCATTCTGGTCACAGTGCTCACAGCATGCGCCGGGCTGGCAATTCCGTTGCCCGCGAACGCTGATCAGGCAGAGTGGGGGATCAACGGCAGGTTCACCGCGACGTCGAACGGTGAATGGGCGCGTACCAACGACCGCTACCAGAATGAGAGCAGCATCCGTCAGGTGTGGACGATCTCGACACAGTGCAGCTATCCGACCGAATGCACCGGCACGGTCGACAGCGACTGGGGTTGGACCGCGCCGATCTACCAGAAGAGCGGCGTCTGGTATGTCAAGCGGACGGTGGACGGTTGGGAGCCCTGCCCGGACGGGACCAAGTCGCCCGGAATGCAGGTCTACCGATTCTCACGCACCACGCCCGGTGGCGACATGGGCGATCCGGCCGCCACCACCCTGGTCGGCGAGGACCAGACCACCGGCGTCAGCGGAGCGTGCGGGATCAGCAAGCCGCTGTTCATCCAGATGCCGTTCAAGCTCGCCCCCGCGTAGGCTTTACACCTTCGCCTTAATTTGTAATGCTGATCACATGGCTCAGCTCCCGCGGATGCTCCGATTCGGCACCCACCTGGCACAAGGCGCGCGCCGACTGGCCGTCGACTCCGCACTCGGCGGGCGCCGGTCCTTCCCCCGCACCGTCGGCGATCTGACCGCCGAGAACCTGTCGGCCATCACCGGCCGCCGGATCACTGGCGCCGCATTGCTCGACGAGGAACCCGGCACATCGACACATGCGCGCCTCGCCCTGACCGGGGATGACGTGCCCGGGTCGGTGTTCGTGAAGATGTCGGCCGGCAGCATCGGCATCCGGATGCTGGGCGAGTTGGCCGGACTGGGGGAGACCGAGGCGCGCTTCTACCGCCACCTGGCACCCGATCTGGGCGATCGCGCCCTGCCGGGCTCGTACGGCGCCGGGTTCGATCCGCTGACCGGTCGTTACGTGGTGGTGCTCGAGGATATGACCTCCTCGCCCTGCCAGTTCCCCGACACCCTGCATCCACTGGACAAGGACCAGATGGGTCAGCTGATCGAGTGTTTCGCGCACCTGCACGCCACCTTCTGGGGTGCGCTCCCGGTACGCCCCGGAAAAGGCAGCGCCACAGATAAATTCGGCTGGCTGACACCGCCCTCACAAGACCCGTCCAACCCGATCACACCGTTGGTGATGAGGTCATCCGCAAGGAAGCTGAAAGACCGGACGGACGTCGGCGACGGCGCATTCCTCTGGGAGAACTTCCAGGCCATCGCCGAGGTGATCGACATGGGTCCGCACACCGTGCTGCACGGTGACGCGCACCCGGGCAACACGTTCTTCCGCAACGGGCAGGCCGGCCTCCTGGACTGGCAGGTGGTGCGCCGCGGTCACCCGGCCCGCGACCTGGCCTACACCATGGTGCTGGGGATGCCGACCGACGACCGGCGCGCGGTCCAAAACGATCTGCTCGATACCTACCGCCAGGCCCTGGCCTCCGCAGGCGGTCCCGAGCTGGACCGCGACGAATTGTTCACGCGATACCGCCAATGCGTGATCCACCCCTACTTCTCGGCGCTGTCCACCGCGGCGCTCGGCGGGATGCAGTCCGACGACGTCGCACTCGAAGGTCTTCGGCGTGCGGTAGCCGCCCTCGACGATCTGGACCCGGTGGGCGCGCTGAAACCCGCGCTGTCGCGCTAGCGGGGTTTGAGGCCGAACCGCCGACGACCCTGCGCGGAGAAGGCGCGCATCACGGCCCGGGCGAACGCCGAGCGACGCTTCGAGGACGGGTACCACATCAGTTCGGACTTCTGGGTCGGGATGCGCGGTGACGTGATCGCTTGCTGCCGGCAGTATTTGATGATCCCGGCGGCGCCGCCGGCGCGATAACCGACCCCGGACTCCTTCCAACCGCCCATCGGTATGCCGGGGCAGAACACGTTGATGGCCGCATCGTTGACGTTGACCGCTCCGGCCTCGATCCGACGGGCAATCCGCTCACCGCGATGCGAGTCCGCGGTCCAGACCGTCGCCGACAGACCGTATTTCGAGTCGTTGGCCAACCGGATTGCCTCGTTCTCGTCGGCTACCTTGACCACCGGCAGTGTCGGCCCGAAGGTCTCGTCGGTCATGCACGTCATCGATTGGTCGACATCGGCGAGCACCGTCGGCTCGAAGAACGTGCCCACCCCGGTCGGCGCGCCACCGGTCAGGACCCGCGCGCCGGCCGCCGTCGCGGCGTTGACGTGGCCGGCCACGATATCGCGTTGCGCTTCGGTCGCCATCGCGCCGGTGTCCCCGTCGACGCCTTGGCGAACCGAGCGCACCCGGTCGACCAGTTTGGCGAGGAACTCGTCGTACACCGGTGCCTCCACATAGATCCGCTCGACCGAGACACACACCTGGCCGGAGTTGAACAGACCACCCCAGGCAATGCCGTTGGCGGCCCGATCCAGGTCGGCGTCGGCCAGCACGATCGCCGGATCCTTACCTCCGAGTTCCAGCCCGTACGGGATCAGCCGCTGCGCGCAGGCCACCGCGACCTTGCGGCCGGTGGCCGCAGAACCGGTGAACTGGACGAAGTCCGACTGTTCGATGAGCGCAGCCCCGGTGTCCCCGTATCCCGTGGCGACGTCCAGCACCGGCGGCGCACCGATCTCGGCCCAGCCGCGGACGAATTCGACCCCCGACAGCGGCGTCACCTCCGACGGTTTGAGCAGCACCGCCGCTCCGGCTGCCAGCGCGGGCGGTACGTCCACGCCCGGCATCGCCAGCGGGAAGTTCCACGGCGTGATGACGCCGACCAGCGGATAGGGCCGGTAGACGGTGGTGAAGCGCTTGACCTGGTAGATCGGGCTGTGGGCCTTCGGGTGCCGATCGGCCAGGTACTCCTCGGCATGTTTGGCCCAGTAGCCGACGTTATCGGCGGTGGCGACGGGCTCGAGGGCCGCATCGGTGTGGGACTTGCCGGTCTCCGACTGCAGAACCTCGGTCAGGTGGTCGGCGTTGTCCAACAGCCAGCCCTGGAACTCGAGCAACCAGCGTTTCCGTCCGCGCGGGCCGAGTGCTTCCCATTCCGGTTGGGCCGCACGCAGTTTCGCGGCCTTGGCGGCGACGGCGCCGGCATCGTCGATCGGTACGGAGCCCGAGAGGGAACCGTTGGCCGGATTGTGCACCCCGATCGAGGTGGCGACGACGGGTGAATCGACTGCAGTCATGAGAAACCCCCTGGTAGGTGGTCCGAGTGTCCCATTGAGCGGAGCGAATGACCAGACCTGCTGGGCCCGATGTCCCAGATCATGCGCCGAATGTCACGTCCGGACCTATACCTGCAGCCGCGACCCGATGATGACGGTCCGGTCCTGCGGCAGCCCGAAGTACGCCGCGGCGTCGCCCGTGATGTACGACGTGGCGATGAACAGTCGCTTGCGCCATGTCGCCATGCCGGGCTGGTCCCCGGCGACCAATTCGAGTTTGGACAGGAAGTACGACGCGTGACCCAGGTCGATTCCGCCCTCACAGAGATCTGGGTCGACCAACATCAGTGCCCGCGGCACGTGCGGGCGTTCCATGTATCCGAACCGGGCCTCGACGTGAAAGATACCGTCGTCGCTACTGCCCAGGTTGTCCACCGAAATGCGTTCGGAATCCATGATCCTCGGGACCGGCTCGGTTTCCAGGGACACGATCACCACGTGCTGGTGCAGCGCCCGGATATGGTCGACGGCGGTACGCATCGACAGCGGCGCGGTGGCCTTGCCGCGATTGAGGAAGACCGCGGTGCCAGGAATGCGCGCCAGCGGAGGATCGAGCCTACCGAGTTCGTCGACGAAGCGCGGTAGAGAGCCCTCCATCCGCTCGCGTTCGACGGTGACGATCTGCCGGCCCTTCTGCCACGTGGTCATGACGATGAAGGCCACCACCGCGATCAGCAGGGGCAGCCAGGCCCCGTGCACCAACTTGGTCATGTTGGCGGCGAAGAACAGCAGGTCCACGGTCAGCAGCGCACCCCCGCCGAGCAGGACCAGCCACAGCGGGGTCCGCCACCGGGTGCGCGCAAGGTAGAAGAACAACAGGGTGGTGATCGTCATGGTGCCCGTGACGGCCATTCCGTATGCATAGGCCAGGGATGCCGAACTGCGGAACGCGAACACCAGGGTCAGCACGCACACCAGCAGCACACCGTTGATCCACGGCACAAAGATCTGCCCGATGGTCGACGCCGACGTGTGCGCGATCCGCAGCCGGGGCAGGTACCCGAGCGATGCGGCCGCCGAGGCGACCGAGAATGCACCGGTGATCACCGCCTGTGACGCGATGACCGTTGCCACAGTGGCCAACAGGACGAGCGGGACGCGTCCCCATTCCGGGGCCAGTAGGAAGAACGGTGCATTGACCAACTTCTCGTCGTCGACCAGCAGCGCACCCTGGCCGAAATAGTTCAGAGTCAGGGCGGGCAGCACGAGCCCCAACCACCCCCAGGTGATGGCCTTGCGGCCAAAATGACCCATATCCGCGTACAGCGCCTCAGCGCCGGTCACCGACATCACCACGGCGGCGAGTGCGAAGAACGCGATGTGGAAGTGGGTGGCCAGGAACGACAGCGCATAGGTCGGCGAGAGTGCGGCCAGGATCTGCGGGTGGCGCGCGATGGCGGTGACGCCGAGTGCGCCGATCACGAGGAACCAGATGATCATCACCGGTCCGAAGAGCCGTCCCACGGCAGCGGTGCCGTGACGCTGCACGGAGAACAACGCCAGGATGATTGCCGCGGTGATCGGCACCACCCAGTCGTGCATTCCGGGATCCACCACGTTGAGTCCCTCGACCGCCGACAGCACCGAGATCGCCGGGGTGATCATCGAATCGCCGAAGAACAGTGCGGCACCGAAGATTCCGAGCGCGGCCAGGAACGCGGCGGTGCGCCGCGTGCGGGCGACGGTCCAGCGCCGCAGCAACGTGATGAGAGCCATGATGCCGCCCTCACCGTTGTTGTCGGCCCGCATCACCAACGTGACGTAGGTCAGCGTCACGATGATCATCACCGACCAGAAGATCAGCGACACCACCCCGAAGATGTGATCCCGGGATATCGGGACCGGGTGTGGGTCGCCGGGATTGAAGACGGTCTGAACCGTGTAGATGGGGCTGGTGCCGATATCTCCGAACACCACCCCCAGGGCCGAGACAATGACGCCCAGCCGCAGTTGCTTCGCCGAATCCGATTGCACCCCTACGCCTCCGACTCGGTGACTCGTTTGCGATAGCTCGACGGGGTCTCACCGCAGAATTGGGCGAACGCGCGGGTGAAGGCGCTCAGGCTGTCGAAGCCGACCGCGATCGCGGTGTCGGCCACCGACTGACCCGGGGCGGCCAGCAGTGCCATCGCTCGCAACATCCGGGCATGCAGGAGGTAAGTGCGCCAAGGCAATCCGATGGACGCCTGGAACTGCCGGCGCAATGTGCGCTCGGAGACGGCAACGGCGCGACTGACCGATTGCACGGTCGCGGAGTTCAGATGGTCCTTGGTGTAGGCCATCGCGGCCGCCACGATCGGATCATCGGAGGTGGGCAGGCTCAGCGGGGCCTCATGGTCGAGCGCCTCGGACACCAGGTTGCCCAGTGTGCGGAAGAAAGCATCGGAAGTGTCGTCCCCGTCGGCCCTGTCGATCGGCCAGCGCAACGCGTAGATCATCATCTCCCGGATCAGGGGGGAGACGGCGAGGATTCGGGCGCGGTCCCCGGGGCTGGCGATCAGAGTCGGATCGAACATCACCGCGACGGTCTGGACGTCGGTGTTCATCACGGCCTGGTGCTCGAGGCCGGCCGGGATCCAGGCCGCCTGCTGCGGAGGGAGTAGGTAGTGCGCGGCATCGGTCTCGACCTCGACCACGCCGTGCAGGGCGTATTCGATCTGGTGTACCTCGTGGAAGTGCCAGCCGGTGATCAGTGCGTCGCCCTGATAGAGGTAGCTGCCCCCGAGCGCACGACCGCCCTTGCGCAGTGCGATCAAGGTCCGGGGGATTCTGGCCGATTCAGTCAAGTCCTTGTCCGAAAGTGCAGAGACGGTCACGGGATTACACGGTACAACTGGAAACCATGAACGTCGACGATCTGATTCTGGTGTCCATCGACGACCACGTGGTCGAACCACCCGATATGTTCCTCAACCACGTCCCGGCCAAGTACAAGCCGGAAGCACCGATCGTCGTCACCGACGACAAGGGTGTCGATCAGTGGATGTATCAGGGCCGGCCCCAGGGCGTGTCCGGCCTCAATGCCGTCGTCTCGTGGCCGGCCGAGGAATGGGGCCGCGATCCGGCCGGTTTCGCCGAGATGCGTCCGGGCGTCTATGACGTGCACGAGCGGGTCCGCGATATGAACCGCAACGGCATCCTGGCCTCGATGTGCTTCCCGACCTTCACCGGTTTCTCCGCACGACACCTGAACATGCACCGCGAAGAAGCCACCTTGGTCATGGTGTCGGCCTACAACGACTGGCACATCGACGAATGGGCCGGCTCCTATCCCGACCGGTTCATCCCGATCGCGATCCTGCCGACCTGGAACCCCGAAGCCATGTGCACCGAGATCCGCCGGGTGGCCGCCAAGGGCTGCCGCGCGGTCACCATGCCGGAGCTGCCGCACCTCGAAGGCCTGCCCAGCTACTTCGACGAGGACTACTGGGGTCCGGTGTTCCGCACGCTCTCGGAGGAGAACGTGGTGATGTGTCTGCACATCGGCACCGGCTTCGGCGCCATCTCGATGGCCAAGGATGCGCCGATCGACAACTTGATCATCCTGGCCACCCAGGTATCGGCGATGTGCGCCCAGGACCTGCTGTGGGGACCGGCCATGCGCAACTATCCCGATCTGAAGTTCGCGTTCTCCGAGGGCGGGATCGGTTGGATCCCGTTCTACCTGGACCGCTCGGATCGGCACTACACCAACCAGAAGTGGCTGCGCCGCGACTTCGGCGACAAGCTGCCGTCGGATGTGTTCCGCGAGCACTCGCTGGCCTGCTACGTCACCGACAAGACGTCGCTGAAACTGCGGCACGAGATCGGCATCGACATCATCGCCTGGGAGTGCGACTACCCGCACAGCGACTGCTTCTGGCCCGACGCTCCCGAGCAGGTGCTGGCCGAGCTGAACGCCGCGGGTGCCTCGGATTCCGATATCAACAAGATCACCTGGGAGAACTCCTGCCGGTTCTTCGGCTGGGATCCGTTCGCCCGCACGGCGCGACAGGACGCCACCGTCGCGGGGCTGCGCGCCAAGGGCGCCGATGTCGACACCTCGATCCGGCCGCGGGCCGAGTGGGCCCGGATCTACAACGAGAAGCACCTCGCCACCACGTAGTTGCGCGCTGGCTGCGCGTCGAGAGTTGACTTGTTGACGCGTTTCCCCAGGAGGGGGCGCGAACAAGTCAACTCTCGGCGGTAGCTTTACCGGGTGCGTGTGCATCTGCAGGTCGACGGCGACCCCGCGAAGGTATCCGAGAGCATCCGGCAGATCGCCGATGCGGGCGCCGATGGCCTGTTCAGCTTCGAGGGACCGCACGATGTGCTCTTCCCGCTGCTGGTCGCGGCCCGGGAGAGCGAACTGGCCCTGATGACCAACGTCGCGATCGCCGGGCCGCGCAGCGCGGTGCACCTGGCGCATGCGGCCTACGATCTGCAGGTCTACAGCGGGGGCCGGTTCCGGCTCGGACTGGGCACCCAGATCCGCCCGCACATCGAGAAGCGTTACGGCGCAACGTGGGGTCGGCCCGCAGCCCGGATCGCCGAGACCGTCCGCGCCGTCAAGGCGGTGTTCGATGCGTGGGAAGGCAACGCGCCGTTGAACTTCCGTGGCGAGTTCGTCACCCACACCCTGATGCCGCCGACCTTCAACCCCGGCCCCAATCCGTTCGGCCCGCCGCCGATCCTGTTGGGTGCACTCGGACCCGTGATGACCCGGACGGCGGCCGAGGTGGCCGACGCGGTATTGGTGATGCCGTTCAACAGTGCCCGGCACTTCGCCGAACGCACACTGCCCGCGGTCGCCGAGGGGTTACGCCGGGCCGGACGTCGTGAGGTGGGTCTGATTCCCGCGGCGATGGTTGCGGTCGGGCGCACGCCGGCCGAACTTGCGGCCGCCATCGACGGGGTGGCGATGCTGATCGCGTTCTACGGCTCCACCCCCGCCTACCTGCCTGTGCTGGAGGTGGAGGGCTGGGGCGATCTGCAACCCCAACTGAACGCGTTGTCCAAGTCCGGCGGGTACGCCGAGATGCGGGCACTGATCACTCCGGAGATGGTGGCCCGCATCGCCGTCTCCGGCACACCCTCGGAGTGCGCGGCCGAGATCCGTGGCCGGTTCGGTGCGCATACCGATGAGATCTGCTGCTATTTCCCGGGTTATAGCCCCGCGCCGGAAGCGCTGTCCGAGTTCGTCGCAGCGCTGCACGCGCCATGAGCCAGCTCATGGTCGAGGTGGCCGACGGTGTCGCCGTCCTGACCCTGAACCGGCCCGATCGGCGTAATGCGTATACCGCCGACATGGGGGAGTTGCTCAGCGCTGCCTACCGGGATTGCGACGACGACGACGCCGTGCGCGCGATCGTGGTGACCGGAGCGGGTCCGGCATTCTGCGCGGGCGCCGACTTCTCCGGCGATCCCTTCGCCGCGCCGGGCGCGGAGTTCACCGCCTCGCCGATCGCACCGGCGGCGTTCGAACTGCGAAAGCCGGTGATCGCCGCCGTCAACGGTCATGCGATCGGCATCGGGCTGACCATCGCACTGCAGGCCGACATCCGGGTGATGGCCGCTGATGCCAAATACGCTGTGCGACAGGCACGCCTGGGTGTGCTGGGCGACTGCGCGTCGCACTGGACGCTGCCGCATCTGGCCGGGGTTTCGGTGGCGGCGGAGTTGCTGCTGACCGGACGGACCTTCGACGGCGCCGAGGCACGGGCGATGGGGGTGGCCAACCATGTACTACCGGCCTCCGACGTCCTGCCGAAGGCCCAAGAGATTGCTCACGATATCGCCGTGAACGTCGCGCCGATGTCGGCCGCGCTGAGCAAGCGGCTGCTGTGGGACACCGTGATGCACGGGTACGGGCCGCAACGGGTGGCCGAGTTGGAGACCGAGGCACATCGTCAGGTGATGGGCTCCGCTGATACCGCCGAAGCCCTCGCGGCGATCACCGAAAATCGGCCGCCGCGCTGGGGCTAGCCGGTGCGCTGATCGAACAGGCGCGCGGTGAGTCGTTCGAATATCGACCCTATGATCGAGGGTGTGGACATCCCGACGTTCGACTTCGAGATTGACTACGGATACCGCTGGTTGATTGCTCGCCGGATCGCTAGTTTCGAGTCATTCTCGCCATTGCAACCCTGGATGTTCCTGAATAGCGAGCGCGTGTTCGACGTGTCCGAACGATGGCCACACGGACCATCATCGGATCGCCTGGTGGCGTTTGCCGCACGCCAGGATTGTGACGATCTCGCATGTTTTGTCGTCACTCCCGACGATGTCGCCACGAAAATTGCTGTGGTGCACGGGTGGATGACACCCGAAGGATATTCGATCGACCACGTCTTCGACGATTTCTGGGAGTGGCTCAAATTCGTCATCGACGAGATGCGCGATTGGGCGATCACAGAATGGCCCATCGATTGGCCGTGACGGCCGGTCGGGTCATCGCCGCTACACCCGGCAGCTCAACTCCATGGTGTCGTTGCCCTTGCCGGGGAAGTTCAGGCTGACATAGCCGTTGGCCGGCTCCCGGACCCGGTCCAGATACGGCACGGCGTCGGAGCGAGAGGTGTTGTCGGCCACCACGATCGACCCGGGAACCAGCTTGGGCTCGAGGATGTCGAGCACCGGCAGGTACATCTCCTTCCAGCCGTCCATGAGCACCACGCCGACCGGGGCGGGGACATCGCGCAGTGTCGTCAACGCATCGCCCTCGAGCACGGTGATGACGTCGGCGAGACCGAGTTCGGCGAATGTCGCTGTAGCGGTGGCGATCTTCTTGGCGCTGAGCTCGGTGGTGTAGACGTGCCCGGTGCCGTTATCGCGCACGGCGGCGGCCAGGTGAATGGTCGATACGCCGTAGGACATCCCGAACTCGACCACCGCCGCCGGCCGGGCGGCCCGGATCAGCGAGTACATCAGCTTGCCGGCATCCGGAGCGATGGGCATATAGATTTCGTCGGCCGCGTCGGCCCGCTCCTGCGCGGTGCCGTTCTCGAAGACGCTGCGGTCGATGTTGGACCACACGCTGCGGCCCTGCTCATCCGATTCGGCATACATCCGGGAGAGTGCAGCCGCAACGGGTCCTTCGGTCAGTGTTGACGTCATATCGCCACGGTAGCCGCGAAAGCTAAGACTGCGGTGTGTAGCTCTCGGACGCACGGTGCACGGCGTTCACAATGCCCTGATATCCGGTGCACCGGCAGAAGTTGCCCGACAGGCCCTCGCGGATCTCGGCATCGGTGGGCTGCGGGTTGTCCCGCAACAGCGCGGTGATCGACATGACGAAACCCGGTGTGCAGAAGCCGCATTGCAGGCCGTGACACTCACGCATGGCCGCCTGGACCGGCGACAGGTCGCCGTCCTCGCCGGCCACGCCCTCGATGGTCTCCACCTCGGCGTCGTGGGCCTGCACGGCGAACACCAGACAGCCGCGTACGGCTTCACCGTTGAGCAGCACCGTGCAGGCGCCGCAGGCACCGTGCTCGCAACCCAGGTGGGTGCCGGTCAGGCCACACTTCTCACGCACGAAATCCGCCAGGGTCATCCGCGGTTCGACGACCGCCTCGACCGGGCGACCATTGACCGTCATCTCGATCGGTAGTTCATACACGGGCGTCTCCTCGGACAGCTTCGTCAACCGCGTCGGCCAGGGCCCGGGCGACCATGGCCGCCCCGACCCGCTTCCGATACTGCGCCGAGCCCTGCTGGTCGGCCGGCACCTCGTCCAGATCTGCCATCGCGAGTCGTCCGATCTCCTCGGCGTCCACGTCCGACACCGGGCGACCGATGAGCTCGGCCTCGGCCACCGCGGCGCGCAGCGGCGTGGAGCCCAGGCCCAGCAGTCCGATGCCGCACCGGCTGATGGTGTTCGTCGCATCGAGCTGGACCGCGACCGTTGCCCCGGCGATCGCGAAATCGCCATGGCGACGGGCGAACTCGTGGAATCCGAACCCGCTGCGCGCACCCCAGACCGGGAAGCCCACCGCGGTCAGGACCTCACCGGGTTCCAGCGCGGTCTCCCAGAGTCCGGTGAAGAATCCGGTCGCGGGAATCCGGCGGGTTCCCGCCGCCGAGACCGCCTCGATCTCGGCGCCCAATGTCAGTGCCACGGTGGGGAATTCACCGGCCGGGTCGCCGTGTGCGACGGCCCCGCCCAGGGTGCCGCGGTTGCGGATCTGAAAGTGACCGATGTGCGGGGTCACCCGGGTCAGCAGCGGCACCGCGCACGCGATATCGGCATCGCGGCCCACAGCGGCGTGCGTGGTGGCCGCCTTGACCCAGATGGTCTGATCACGCACCTCGACCCCGCGCAGCTCATCGACCATGGAGATATCGATCAGATTCTCGAAGTGCGTGATCCGCAGCGCGAGCAGTGCGGCCAGGCTCTGCCCACCGGCCAGGATCTTGCCGTCCTCGCCGTAGTAGCCCAGCGCTTCACAGGCCTCTTCGACGGTGTCGGGCCGGTGATAGGCGAATGGTGCGGGCTTCACGGCCGCACCACCTGCACGCCGTCGGCCACGCGCTCGACGAGGATGTACCGGGCCCGGCCACCGCGCCGCCCACCGAACAGCCAGCCCAGCACCAACCCGGCCAGCAGACCGCCGGCCACCGGCGCCGCCCGTTTGGCCAGCGGTGCGGCCACCACCGAGATCAGGTTCAGATCGGAGTCGACCGGCTCGCTGAATGCCGTTGCGGCCGCACCGGACCCGACCGGAGCGTCACCGGCCCGCAGGTCGGCCTCGAGCCGCTGCGCGAACTGGCTGATCAGCTTGGCCGATACGTCGGCGAGCACCCCGCGGCCGAACTGCGCGGCCTTGCCGGAGATGGTCAGGTCGGTACTGATCACGCATCCGGTGGAATCGCCCTCATCCTTCAGCGCGCAGGTGATGATGGCCGCGGCGTTGCCCTGTCCGCGGGTCTCCTTGGCGGTGCCCTTGATCACGGCACGATGCGCCACCGCGTCCTTCTCCAGGAAGGTTCCGTTGCCCTGATAGGCCACCGAGATGGGGCCGACCTTGACCTTGACCTTGCCGGTGAAGTCATCTCCGTCCACGCTGAGCAGTTCCGCACCAGGGATGCATGGCGCAATGCGTTGTACATCGGTGAGCGCGTCCCAGGCCTTGTCGATCGGCACTGGGACGCGAAATTCGTTGACCAACTCCATATGTCAGGCTTCCTTCTGCGCCGTTTCGATCAGCTCGACGATGTGGGCCGGGGTGGCCGGCAGGGTGGTGACACAAACACCCAACGGCGCCAGTGCGTCGTTGATGGCGTTGATGACCGCGGCGGTGGAGCCGATGGCGCCGCCCTCGCCGGCGCCCTTGTAGCCGCCGACGCCCGGCCCGGGTATCTCCACGTGGCCGAACTCGATGGCGGGCACCTCGGTGGCCGTAGGCAGCAGGTAGTCCACGAAGGTGGAGGACAGCGGGTTGCCCTCGTCGTCGTAGGCCAGGTTCTCCAGTAGGGCGCCACCGATGCCCTGCACGGTGCCGCCGGCCACCTGGCCCTCCACCACGTTGGGGTTGATCATCGGGCCAACGTCCTCGCTGACGATGTAGCGGGTGAGGGTGACCTGGCCGGTCACGGTGTCCACCTCGCAGGTGCATGCGTGAGTTGCGTTGGCCCAGTGGATCATTGCAGTCGGGGGAGAGGCGAACCGGGCGGTCGCCTCCAGGGTGGGCGAGATGTCCGGGCCGAGCATCGCCGGCTCGTAGTAGGACCGGTAGGCGATATCGGCAAAGCTGACCGACTTCTCGGGATCGTCCCGCACGGAGGCGACCGAACCACCCAGTTCGATATCGCCGGGCTGGACCCCGAGGCGCTGGGCCGCCATTGTGAGGATCTGGCGGCGCAGGATGGTGCCCGCCTCGTTCACCGCGCCAGCGGTCATCGGGCCGCTGCGACTGCCCTGCGTGCCGGCGCCGTACGGGGTGACCGCGGTGTCGCCCTGGATGGTGGACACGTCGTCGATGTCGGCGCCCAGCGCGTCGGCGGTCAACTGCACCACGGTGGTCTCGATGCTGTTTCCGCTCGAACCCCCGTTGACGTACACGTTGATCTTGCCGGTGGGTTCCATCCGGATGGTGCAGCCCTCGGTGCCCAGATGTCCGGTGGCCGCGCCGGTCGGCTCGATGTAGGCGCTGAACCCCAGGCCAATGTACCGGCCCTGCGCCAACGCGTCGGCCTGCTCCTTGCGGAAACCCTCATGGTCGAGGATCTTCACCGCCTGCTCGAACGTATCCGCCGGTGCCACATGGTCATACGGCATACCGTTCGGATTGACGTAGGGCATCTCGTCGCCGCGCAGGATGTTGCGCCGGCGCAGTTCCACCGGGTCCATCTGCAGTTGCCGGGCCGCGATGTCGAGCAGGATCTCGCGGGAGAGCGTCTCGTACTGCCAGGGGCCGCGGTAGGCGTGCAGACCGGCGGTGTTGGAGAACACCGTCTTGTAGTTGAAGCTGCATTTCGGCACCCGGTACGGGCCGGGGAAGAACATTCCGATGGCCGCCGTGGTCAGCACGGGGTACGGGGTGGGGTAGGACCCGATGTCCTGGCTGAAGTCGATGTCGGCGGCCAGGATGTTGCCCTCGGTGTCGAACGCCATCCGGACGTCGCCGTCGACGTGGCGGGACTGCCCGGCCGACATCAGGTTCTCCCGGCGGTCCTCGATCCACTTCAGTGCGGCCGGGACCTTGCGGGCGGCCAGCATGATGCACATGTCCTCGCGCATCGGGACCACCTTCTGGCCGAACCCGCCTCCGGTGTCGCGCATGATGACGCGGACCCTGTTGGCCGGCAGGCCGAGCAGCCGTGCACAGAACGCCCGCAATTCGTGCGGGGTCTGGGTGGAGGCCCACATCGTCAGCTCCTCGGAGGCCTTGTCCCATTCGACGACCATGCCGCGGCACTCCATCGGCACCGGGACGTACATCTGTTGGTAGACATGGGCTTTCGCGACACACGCAGCCGATTCGAAGGTGTCCTCGTCCGGGGGCGCGCCGGCCATCCCACCGGCGACGTTGTCCGGGAATGCCTCGTGCACAGCAATACCCGAGGTGGGCGCCTGCATGAAGTCGGCGATGGCCGGCAACGGCTCGTAGTCGACGTCAACGCGTTCGATCGCATCCTCGGCGAGATAGCGGCTCTCGGCGACGACGAGCGCGACCGGGTCGCCGACGAACTTGACCTCACCGTCGGCCAGCGGGGGCCGCGGCGTATCGGGCACGTCCTTGCCGGTGACGGCGTGCCAGGCCTCCTTGACGTCGGCGTTGAGGTCGGCGGCGGTGAAGACGGCCACCACGCCGGGCATCGCCAATGCGGCGCTGGGGTCGATGGCGCTGATCGTCGCCCGCGCAAATGGGCTGCGCACGAAACAGGCGTGCAGCATCCCGGGCCGCTGGATGTCGTCGACGAAGGTTCCGTGCCCGGTGAGCAGGCGGGTGTCCTCGACGCGGGGCATCCGGGTTCCGGCATACCGAGTGGTCACACTGTCCGTCATCGGCGTGGGCTCCAGTTTCGTCGACAGCACTGCCCGGGGGCTGCTGGGCAGTCGCTCAGCAGAGCGTACTCGGAGACGTGACGCTAGTCACGCACCGGCTAGGTTGTTCGGCATGACGCGCCGGACCACGCAGGTTCTCGCCCAGCACGTCCCGGCCGACCCGGACGTCGTGCGACGGTTCTATGTCGACCTGGACAACATCACCGCGCTGCACCCGCTGGTGGTCGCGGTGCGCAGCACCGGACGGCACGAGACCGCGGACGGGTACGTGCAGAGCTACGTCGTGCGCGACCGCGTCCCGTTCGGCCCGGTCACACTGCCGATCCGCTACACCGCACGGCTGACGGTGCCGCGCACGGGCGACGTCATCGCCGATTCGTGGCAGTTCCCACGAGTGCGATTGCACACGGTCGTCTCGTTCGAACCCGACGCCGCCGGCACGCTGCTGACCGAACGGATCGAATTCGCCGCACCCCGACCGCTGGCCGGCGTCACCGTGCGCGAGGGCGTCGGTGCGCACCGGCAGATGCTGGCCGGGATCGCTGCACACTTCGCCTGACGCTCGCCGAACCCGACCAAATGGTGGGAATTACTCGCACAAACTCGCCCGTTCGTACGTTTCGGCGTGTGTCAGGTCACTTCTTGATGCCGACGACCAGGCGCAACTGGTCCAGGAACTGCTCCTTGTCGTCACTGCGGACGATGTAGTGCGCGACGGCGACGCGTACGGCGGTCGCGGCCGCCACCGCGGCCCGGGGGCCGGAGATCAACCGCTCGAGGCGCTCCCGCATGATCGGGACGACGTTCGTCATCTGCCCGATCACGTGGCCGGGTTCGATGTCGATCATCCGCACCCCCGAATAGGACTGCTGATAGTCGACGATGAAACGCAGTGCGGCGTCGAGCCTCTCGTTGCCGCGCAACCCCGCGGTGGCCTGGTTGACGCCGTTGTCGAACTTGCGGCGCTCCCAAACGCCGAACGCGTCGAGCAACTCTTCCTTGGACGCGAACCACCGGTACAGGGTGGGGCGGGACACCCCGGCCTGCAGCGCCACCTCCGACAGGCTCAGCTTGGACATGCCGTTGCGACCGAGCACCTCGGCCGTGGCGGCCAGGATGCGATCGCTGGTCGAACCTGCCGCGGGGTCCGCGGTACCGGCGGCCGGTTCCGGGCGGTCCTGTTCGCGAAGCATTGCCGAATGCTATTCGCCGGGCAACGGAGTTGCCGAACCATGGGCCGGTGGATTGGCGAACCAGAGCATCTCTTCGCGCAGTTCCCGGCTGCGCCAGCCGTCCGGGGTCCGGACCAGGGTGTGGTGGTAGTAGCCGCCGCACGAGCTCAGCTCCGCCATTCCCGGCAGCGTCATCGGGTTGAAGAACATCGCCCGCACGGTGGCGGCGTCGTCGGCGACGGTGAGGATCTCGACGTTGGTGATGTAGTGCATGCTCATCGGGATCGCCGAGAAATTGCCGGCCATCCAGTCGACGACCTCGTCGCGGGAGCCGGCCACCACCTCGGCCCCGTAGTCGATATGCGCGTCGGCGGTGAACACCGAGCGGTACAGCTCCCAGTCGTGGGAGTCGACGGCCCGCGCGTAGCGGTAGAGCAACGCCGCGACCTCGCCGATGCCCGGCCCGCTCATTCGGGCATCCCGATGGTCTTGATGTGCAGGTACTCCAGGTACCCCTGGGCCCCGTTGCGATACCCCAGCCCGCTCTGCTTGGTCCCCCCGAATGGGCTGTCGATCCCGAAGTGGCTCTTGGAATTGATCGAGACGTTGCCGGTGCGGATGCGCTTGGCGACGTCCAGCGCACGGTCCAGATCAGCACCGCTGACCTCACCGGAGAGTCCGTAGAGGCTGTTGTTGGCGATCGCGACGGCCTCATCGACGGTCCCGTACGGCGTCACCGTGAGAACCGGCCCGAAGATCTCCTCCTGCGCGATGGTCGCGTCGGGGTCCACGTCGGCCAGCAGCGTCGGCTGGGTGTAGTAGCCGACCGGGAGGCTCTCCGGAATGCCGCCGCCGGTGATCAGCCGGGCGCCGGAATCCACCCCCGCCCGGATCAGGCCGAGCACCTTCTGGCGTTGGGTCTCGCTGATCTGCGGGCCCTGCATGTTGCCCGGTGTCCACGGGTCACCGATCGGAAAGTTCTCCATGGCGGCCTTCAGTACGGCCAGGCCTTCCTCATACCTACTGCGCGGCAACAGGATTCGCGACGGCAGCACGCAGCTCTGCCCCGACATCACACACGCCATCATGGCCGCGATGGGCAGGGCCGAATTGAAGTCGGCATCGTCGAGCACGACGTGGGCGGACTTGCCGCCGAGCTCGAGCAGGGTCTTCTTGACCGTGGGCGCGCCGGCCGCCAGGATCGCGCGGCCGGTGGCCGTGGATCCGGTGAAGGTGATCATGTCCACGCGCGGATCGGCGGACAGCGCCGCGCCGACGTCGTTCGAATTGCCGACCACCACATTGAAGACACCCGCCGGGATGTCGGTCTCCTCGGCCACGATGCGCCCCAGCTCGGTGCCCGACCACGGGGTGAGCTGCGCGGGTTTGAGTACGACGGTGTTGCCGGCCATCAGCGCGGGCACCGTCTCGGCCACGTTGAGGTAGAACGGCACGTTCCACGGGGTGATGGCGCCGACCACGCCCTGCGGCTCGTAGTGCAACTTGCGCCGGGCCGGCCCCATCGGGGTGTCGTGCAGGCCGGTGTCCACCAGGTACTCGAAGTTGCGGCCGTGTTCGGCCCAGTGCTTCACCTCGGCGATCGGACTCTCGATCTGGCTGCCGGTGACCGTCACCGGGCAGCCCACCTCGGTGATCAGCACCCGGCGCAGGTGCTCCTTGTGACGTTCCAGTGCGTCGTGCAACTGGGTCAGGCAGTGGAACCTGAACTCGACGTCCCGCGACCAGTCCGATTCGTCGAACGCCCGCCGGGCCGCACCAACGGCCCGCCCCATGTCCTCGACGGTGCCGTCGGTGGCCCGGCCCGCAACCTGTTCGCTGGCCGGATGGATGACATCGAAGGTTGCGCCGCTGGCGGTGTGCTGCAGCTCGCCGTCGATCAACATCCGCTCGTCGCCGGCCAGCACGCCGGTCTCGCTCTGAACCGTGGTCATCGTCCCAGCTTTACAGATACGCCGTGAAGTGTCAGCCGCTTCGGCCAGCGACGTACCGTCGAACCCATGAGCCAAGTACCCGACATCACCCTCGACGACGGCACCAGCATTCCGCAGCTGGGTTTCGGCGTCTATCAGATCCCGCCCGCGCAGACCGCCGAAGCGGTGCGTGCCGCACTGGACATCGGCTACCGGCACATCGACACCGCCCAGATGTACGGCAACGAGGCGGGGGTGGGCCAGGGCATCCGCGACGCCGGTCTGGCGCGTGATCAGGTCTACGTCACCAGCAAGCTGCACAACGGCGCCCACCGGCCCGAGGACGCCCGCCGCGCCTTCGACGGCACCCTTGCCGCGCTAGGGTCCGACCACGTCGATCTGTTCCTCATCCATTGGCCGTTGCCCACCCGTTACGACGGCGACTTCCTGGCCACCTGGAAGGTGCTCGAGGAGTTCGCCGCGGACGGCCGGGCCCGCAGCATCGGAGTATCCAATTTCACTGAGGCACAACTGGATACGCTCGCGGCGGGCTCGTCGACCATTCCGGCGGTGAACCAGATCGAGGTGCACCCGTACCACGCCAACGACGAGGTGCGGGCCTACGGCCAGGCCCACGGCATCGCCACCGAGGCCTGGTCGCCCATCGCCCAGGGTCAGGTGCTCGACGACCCGGCCGTCACCGCGATCGCCGGCGAGGTGGACCGCACCCCGGCCCAGGTGGTGCTGCGCTGGCACATCCAGCGCGGTGACATTGTGTTCCCGAAATCCAGTTCCCCGCAACGGATGCGGGAGAATTTCGCGCTGTTCGACTTCGACCTGACCGCCGACTGGATGGCCGCCATCTCGGCCCTGGACCGCGGCGTCGAGGGCCGGCGCGGCCCGGATCCCGAGACGTTCGACTGGATTCCCGACCGCTGACCCGTCGGGTTCGGCGAGCGGCGTAGTTCCGCGAGCAAGAGGCCCGGCGGCAACCAACCCCGTCGGGTTCGGCGAGCGGCGTAGTTCCGCGAGCAAGAGGCCCGGCGGCAACCAACCCGAGCTCAGCGTGGCAACCGCCAGTCGGGCATCGTCGCGTGGACGCGCAGCACACCCGGACGGCAACGCACTCCGACGACCTCGAGCCCGGGCGGCAGCCGGTCGAGCGCCAACCGGTAGCTCTGCATGCCGATCGGGGTGCGCCACCGGCGGCCGCCGATCATGAACGCCCGCGGGCCGACCTTCAGTACCGCCGGCGGACCGGCCTCGACGGTCAGGTCGCATTCGACGTTGCCCCAGCCCGGCCGCCGCGCCCACCGCACCCGGGCCACCCCCTCGTCGTCGATGTGGACCGACATACCCGGCCGGGCACGCTGCACCATCGCGTCCAGGGTGGCGGTCGGGATGTCCAACCGCAGTTCGGCCAGGTCGGCCGACACCACCGGCGGAGTGCCCGATCGCAGCGCAACGCGGCGCAGTACGACCTCGGACGGGTCGAAATCGTATGAACCCCAACGGATCTCCGACAGAGACAGCCGGATGTCGAGTTGGCCCTTGATCAGTCGGACCGGATCAAGGAGCGACACGATCTCACGTACGGTCACCTGGAGCCGCTCACCGGCGACATCGGTGGTGAACGTGCGGCCCAGCGCCACGCGCCGCAACGCCAGGAACAGAGTTTGGTAGGCGGCCCCGGTCCCGGGCCGCAGTGGCAGGTACTCGGCGGCCGACCACACGGCCGTCATGGCGTCCATCGGGTGGCGGGGGTCCCACCATCGCAGCGGATCCGGGTTGCTCATCACCGTCCACGTTTGCACTCACACCGCCCGCCCGTCCACTCCGGCCCGCGCGTCGGCCGGGCTGCCTGGCAGGATTCGGCGCATGACACAGGAACTGCTGGCGGGCCGGCGTGCGGTTGTCGTCGGCGGCAGCCGCGGGATCGGCCGTGCCGTGGCGCACCTGCTGGCGGAGCTCGGCGCCGCCGTGGTGGTCAACGGACGCCGGGCCGATGCGGTCCACGCCGTGGTGGACGAGCTCAGTACCGCGGGACACCGCGCCACCGGCTTCACCGGCTCACCGTCGGACTCGGACACCGCCACCGCCCTGATCGGCCACTGCACCAGTACGTTCGGCGGCCTGGACGCCGTGGTGAACTGCGCCGGCATCCCGGAGCCGCCCGGATCGTCGATCCTGACCATCAGCGTCGAGGAGTTCCAGGACCAGCTGGACAGCCATCTGATGACGGTGTTCCACACCTGCCGCGCGGCCGCGCCGGTCATGGTCGAACAGGGCTCCGGGGCGATCGTGAACACCAGTTCGTTCGCGTTCCTGGGGGACTACGGTGGCACCGGCTATCCCGCCGGCAAGGGCGCGGTCAACGGGTTGACCCTGGCCATCGCGGCGGAACTGCGGGAGCACGGCGTCCGCGCCAACGTGGTGTGTCCGGGGGCCAAGACCCGGATCTCATCCGGCCCGGATTACGAGGAGCAGATCCGCGGACTGCAGCGACGTGGACTGCTCGACGAAACCACCGCGGCGGCATCGCTGGACGCGGCGCCACCGGAATACGTCGCGCCGCTGTACGCCTACCTGGTCAGCGACCTGGCCGGGGGGATCAGCGGGCAGATGCTGGTGGCCGCGGGCGGGTTCGTCGGCCGATTCGACCGGCCGGCACCGGCATTGCTGGGTTACCGCGACCACGCGGACGCACCGCCCTGGACGCTGCCCGAACTGGACGCGATGGTCCGCCGCTGACCGTTCGCGGCAGCGTCAGCCGATCGGCACCGGCTGGACGGTGACCGTCCCGGCGCCCGGGGTGGGCCGTTGACCGCCGCCACCGGCCGAACCGCCGGGCGGGACCATCGAACGCGTGCCCGGTGTCGGCGGCTTGGTCTGGCCCGGATGCAGATTGCAGTCCAGCCTCAGCGTCATCGCGCCGCCGCCGCCCATCGGGTTCCAGGGCGTCGACCAGGTGTTACCGATCTGCGGTTTCTGCTCGATGACGATGCACTGGGACTGGGGCAGATCGCTGCCCACCGCGCCGCCGAATATCGCGCTGTAGCCCTGGGCCTGCAGGATCGCCACGGCCTTGCCGTACGTCTCGCCGATGACGTTCGGCTGCGCATCGGCATGCCCCGCACCGATGACGGCGACCGCCACCGCAGCGGCCACGCCCGGAACCAGAAGTACGACCTTCTTCACGCAGGACCTCCGTCTTTACCAGCTGCGACGATAGCGCAACTGGTTTCATATCGCCCTGAGGAGCCGAAACGTTTCCCCACGTTTTGTCAGGGGGTGTCTCCCCGACGAACCTCCCGCATGCAGCGCAGCCGGCCATGACCGGTCTGCTGCATGCAGACCTGCACCGGGGACTCCTCCTCGTAGGGCGGCGGGCTCACGGGGGAAGTGCTGAGCACCGGATTCGGGATTTCCCCGGGGCTCATCGACCACAGGTAGCGGTCGGTGTACTGCAGGTTGGCGCAGTACGCGGCGGCACCCTCGGCGGTGCTGCCGGTGGCCCCGGGCGGACTGCACGCGGCGCCGATCGACACCGGCGCAGGGGTCGTCGGAGTCGCCGATGCCGTCGGGGCGGTCGTGACGGTCGGCGCCGGGATGTCGGTGGTTGGGGTCGCGGCGGCGGTCGGCGACGTGGTGGTCGGGGCCGCGCTGGTGGCCGGCGACGTGGTGGTTGGGGCCCGCGACGCGGCCTCCCGGTCACCGGAGAACTGGCCCACGGCGAACGCCCCGGCGACGACGATCAGACCCACCACGGCGACCAGGGCGGCGATCCCGGCCCGCGAGAGTCGGCGGCGACCGCGACGATCGGCCGGTGCGGCGGCGCCCGCAAGGCGGGTCTCATCCACGGTGGCGGTCGCGCCGGCCCCGTGGGCCAGGGCGCGAGCGAAATCGGTGCACCGCGCGTAGCGGTCGGCGGGGTCCTTCGACAGCGCCTTGGCCAGCGCCGGGTCCAGCGCGGCGAGTTCGGGGCGGTGCAATCCGGCCCGAGGCGGCTCGGCGGTCAGATGCCGGCTGATCACGACGGCCTGGTTCGGATCGTGGAACGGGGGGCTGCCGGTCAGCAGGTGGAAGGCGGTGGCCGCCAGCGCGTACTGGTCGGCCCGGCCGTCGATGGGACGCCCCATGAGTTGCTCGGGTGCGGAGTACGCCACCGTACCGACCGTCATGTTCGTGGCGGTCAATCCGTCACTGTCGTCATCGCGACGAGCAATGCCGAAGTCTGCCAACAGGATTCGACGACCCGAGGGCTCGTCGGCAACCAGGATGTTCGCTGGTTTCACGTCGCGGTGCAGCAGATGCCGATCGTGCGCATGGTCCAGCGCCTCAGCGACCGCGGAGATGATCGCGATCACCGATTCGGCAGGCAACCCGGCGGGTTGGGCCTGCAGCAACTCGGCAGCATTGGCACCGTTGACGTAGTCCATGGCGATCCACAGCTGGCCGTCGGATTCACCGCGATCGTGGATGCCGACGATGTGCGGATGCCACAGGCCGGCCACCACGTCGGCCTCGCGTTCGAAACGCTGGCGGTAGTCCGGATCGGTGGTGACCGCCTGGTTCAGGATCTTCAGCGCGTCCTCGCGTGGCAGCCGGGGGTGCCGCGCGAGGTAGACCTCGCCCATCCCGCCGGTGCCGAGCAGTCTGATGATGGTGTAGCCGGCGAACGTCGCGCCGGGGGTCAACGCCATGCGGCGAATCCTACAAATCCGCCGTCCGCCGACGTCACGCTCGCACCCTCCGTACCGTCGGCGTCTCGATGGCGTCGATGGTCAGGGCGCGCCGGCTGAATCGCCAGCCGTCGGCACCCAGGGCGTAAGTGTCGTCGTAGCGCACGTGCCAGGCCGCGTCGCTGATCGTCCCGTCCCGCACGGTCCAGTGGTGCGCGACGCACGCGATCCGCCCGGTGGCGGTCCCGGCGCCCAGGTCGTGGACCTCGCCCACGATCTCGTGCCGTGTCCGGGTGAGCCCGCGCAGGGGAGCGAGCGCATCCAGCACACCTGCCTGCCCGCGGTAGTGGACGGTCGGCCCGAGGTGCTCGGGCGGGTTCGGCACGACAAGTTCGGCCGTCTCGGCGAACAACGCCGCGGCACGGTCGAACAACCCGTCGTCGACGTGGGCCGCATAGCGGTGCACCAGGTCGGTCAGCGCCAGCCGATCCGCGGTACTCACGGGATCAGGCCGAGCCGCTGCGCGCATGCCGACAACAGATCCTCGGCCTGCGCGAGATCGGTGACGGCGGGCATGGCCAGCACCGCGCGGACGGCACCCTGCTCGGCCAGTCGGCCGGCCCGGTCCGGGTCGATCTTGGTCACGGCGTGGCCCAGCGACAGCTCGACGGCGTCGGGATCACGATCGGCGCCCAGCGCCGCGGACCGCATCAGATCCAGCAGGTGCGGCAGTTCCGCTGCGGTGACCCCCAGCGGCCAGAAGCCGTCACCCAGCCGTCCGGCCCGCCGCGCCGCCGCCGGGCTGTGCCCACCGATGTGGATCGGAAATCGTTCACCGGCAACGGGTTTGGGGTTGCACACCACGTTCTCGAACTCGAAGAATTCGCCCCGGTGACTGACGCCCGGCGCATCGGACCACAGCGCGCGCAACACGGCGATCTGCTCGTCGGCGCGCCGGCCGCGGGATTCGAAGGACACCCCGCAGGCGGTGATCTCCTCCCGCAGCCAGCCCACCCCGGCGCACAGCCGCAGTCGCCCGCCGGACAGGGCGTCGACCGTGGCGACCCGCTTGGCCAGCACGACCGGATGGTGATTGGGCAGGACCAGGACCCCGGTCGCCAGGCCCAGCGTGGTCGTCTGCCCGGCCAGGAAGGCCAGCAGGTCCAGCGGATCAGGCACCGGACATTCGGCCGGCACATCGACCCGACCGGACGGGTCGTACGGGTAGACGCTGCTGTACCGGGTGGCCAGTACCGTGTGCTCGGCGACCACCAGCGACTCGAATCCTTGGGCTTCGACGTGCCGGGCGAAACCCGCGATCCAGACCGGGTCCGCGGTGGCCGGGGCAACCGGTGCGAAGACGGCGAACTTCATGGCGGTGAAGCTAACACCGGCCAGTGCTTCAGCCGGTCAACTCGGCCCGCAGGACCTCGCAGAGCGCCGCGGCACGCGCGTCGGTGAACACGTCCTCGAGCAGCAACAGCCGCCCGTCGGGATCGGCCAGCGGAACCCGCCAGTTCGGATACTCGTCGGTGGTACCGGGCTGGTTCTGGGTCCGCCGGTCGCCGACGGCATCGGTGAGCGCCAGCGCCACCAGCCGCGACGGCGTGCGCGCCAGGAAGCGGTAGAGCGCCGTGATCACCTGCTCGCTGCCCTGCTCGCCCTCGGCGAGCAGGCCCAGCCGGCGCAGTTCGGCGAGCCAGGCACCCTTCTCCCGGTCGTCGTCGGCCATCTCGTCGGCGACCGGTCGGGTCAGTAGGCCGAGTGAATCCCGCAGCCGCACATGGTCGCCCGCGAGGTAGCCCGCCGTGGGTGGCAAGTCATGCGTGGCGACCGAGGACAGGCAGTACTCGCGCCAGCGCTCGGCCGGCCGCGGCGCGCGGGTGTATTCGTCTCGCTCGAACCACAGGATCGACGTGCCGAGCAGGCCCCGTTCCCGGAGGTAGTCGCGCACCCAGGGTTCGACGGTGCCCAGGTCCTCGCCGACCACCACCGCCCCCGCACGATGGGCCTCGAGTGCCACGATGCCGATCATCGCCTCGTGGTTGTAGCGCACGTAGGTGCCCGCGGTCGGCGGCGCACCCTCGGGGATCCACCACAACCGGAACAGCCCGATGATGTGGTCGATGCGCACCCCGCCCGCGTGCCGCAGCACGGCACCGATCAGCGCCCGGAACGGCAGGTATTCGCCGGCCTCGAGCTGATCGGGCCGCCACGGCGGCTGCGACCAGTCCTGCCCCAGCTGGTTGTACTCGTCCGGCGGCGCACCGGCCGTCACGCCCCGGGCCAGCACGTCCTGCAGCGCCCAGGCGTCGGCGCCGTCGGGGTGCACGCCCACTGCCAGATCGGCCATGATTCCCAGCGGCATGCCCGCGCCGACCGCGGCCGTCTGCGCCGCCGCCAGCTGCTCGTCGAGCTGCCACTGCATCCAGCGGTGGAAATCGACTGTGCGCCAATTCTTCTCGGCGAACTCGGCCACCCCCGCGGCGTCCGGGTGGCGAAGTTCGTCCGGCCAGGTGTGCCAGTCGTCGCCGTACCGGTCGGCCAACGCGCACCAGGTGGCGAACGCATCCAGCGCGGCGCCCTCGCGGGCTCGGTAGGCGTCGTACGCCACCTCCCGACCGGCCGAGCGGGGGACCCGGTAGACCTTTTTCAGCGCGCGCTCCTTGGCCTTCCAGGAACTGTTCCGGTCGATCCCGTCGAGGTTGCCGACCCGGCCGAGCAAGCGCGCATGCAGCCTGCGCACCGGCTCGCGACTGGGCAGGTCGGCGTATTCGGGGATGGCCTCGACGCGCAGGTACAGCGGGCTGACGAAGCGCCGCGAGGTGGGCAGGTACGGGGACGGCTCGATCGGTCTGGTGGGTCCGGTCGCGTGCAGCGGATTGATCAGCAGATACCCGGCGCCGTGCCCGGCACCCGACCACACGGCCAGATCGGCCAGGTCGGTCAGGTCACCGATGCCCCAGGACCGTGCCGAGCGGACGCTGTAGAGCTGGGTGGCCAGGCCCCAGAGCCGGCGGCGGCCGAGTCGTTCGGGCAGTCCGAGCCACGCGGGTGTGACGATCAGTGCCGCACTGGATTCCGTCGCACCGCTCTGCGCGTAGACGCGGTGATACCCCAACGGCAGATCCGCGGGTAGCGCGAAGGTGGCTTCTCCCACGAGGCGGCCGTCGAGATCGTATGGGGGAGTGAAGTTCTCCAGCTGCCGGGCGAACGGTCGCACGCTGCCGTCCTCCAGGCGGATCCAGACCCGCACCGCGGCGCCGTGGTCCACGTGCACCCAGAAGGTGATCTCGGTCCCGCTGGTCCCGACGATGGTCGGGGGCAGCATCCGGCACCAGTGGGCGCGATCGTGGGCGGTCAATGACGCGGCCCGTTCGTCGGCGCTGCCCGCCGGGACACCGAGGGCGGCGAGCACCGACACCAGGGTGTCCTCGTCGACGGAGATCCGCTGCCCGATCCAGTCGTCGAACTCCGTGGCCACCGCGAACCGCCGAGCCAGCTCGGCCAGCACCTGTTCCGTCATGCCGTTGATCTTGCTAGGTGCGCGCCGATCCGTCGCCACGAGCGCCGGGACGGGGCTGGCCTATCGTGCGAGGGTGACCCCACCCGCACTCCGCGACCGTCGGGCCCGCGTCGCCGTGGGGGTGTTGTTCCTGTCCAACGGGACGCTGTTCGCCGGGCTCCTGCCGCGCTATCCGGAGATCAAGGCCCAACTGGCACTGTCGAATACGGCCTTCGGCCTGTCGGTCGCGGCGTTCGCGGCCGGGGCGCTGATGTCCGGACTCACCGCCGGGGCGCTGATCCGGCGGTTCGGATCGGCCCGCGTCGCGGTGGCCACCAGTGTGCTGGTCGCACTGTGCACGTTCGCAGCGGGAATCGCACCCACGCCCGTCGCGTTCGCCGGTGCACTGTTCACGGCCGGCCTCGCCGACGCGATCACCGACGTCGCCCAGAACACGCACGGTCTGCGGGTGCAGCGCAACTACGGGCGATCGATCATCAACTCCCTGCACGCGGTGTGGTCGGCCGGCGCTGTCCTGGGCGGCCTGATCGGCGCGGGCGCCATCGCCGTCGGGGTGCCGCGCGGCACGCAGCTGGCGGCGACGGGTGCGCTGTTCGTGGTCGCCTGCCTCGTCGGGTATCGATTCTTGCTGCCCGGCCCCGACGAGCGTGCGCAGCCGCGCTCCGCGGTGGCCGGCGCCGGACCGACGGCGCGGACGTGGCTGGTGATCGGCTTGCTGGCCCTGCTGGCCATCGCGGGCGCCGCGGTCGAGGACGCCGGCAGCTCCTGGGCCACCCTGTACCTGCGCGACGCCCTGCAGGCCCCGGCCGCGCTGGCCGCCTTCGGCTATGTCGCGCTGGTGGCCGCGCAGTTCGCCGGGCGGCTGATGGGGGACCGGCTGGTGGACCGCTTCGGTGAGCGGATGGTGGTGCGCTGCGGCGGCCTGCTGGCGGGTGCGGGCATGGCCGTCGCACTGGCCGTCCACACGGTTCCGGCCACCGTTTGCGGCTTCGCAGCAGCGGGTTTCGGTGTCGCGTCGGTGGCGCCGGCGGCCTTCCACGGCGCCGACAACGTGCCGGGCCTGCGGCCGGGATCGGGGCTGACGCTGGTGACCTGGTTCATGCGGGTGGGCTTCCTGGCGGCGCCCGCGCTGGTCGGCGCGGTCGCCGATGCCACCGGCCTGCGGGTGGGGCTGCTGATCGTGCCGGTTGCCGGAGTGGTGATCGCACTGTGCGCGGCGACGCTGCCCGCCCGCCGGGTTCGGCGAGCGGCGTAGTACCGCGAGCACGAGGCCCGGCGAAAATGGACCCGCCGGATCAGTGCGGGCCGACCAGTTCGATCATGACCACACCGACGATGATCAGGCCGATTCCCGCGCCCATCATCGGAGTCAACGGTTCGTCGAACAGGAACCGGGCGATCACGGCCACCAACGCGACCCCGCAGGCCGTCCAGATCCCGTACGCGATGCCGACCGGCATGCCCAGGGACAGGGCGTACGACAACAGCGCGAAGGACAGCACGTAGCCCGCGATCACCGGGATCAGCCACCTCTTCTTGCGGAAGCCGTCGGACGCGCGCAGCGACAGCGTCGCGCAGACCTCGACCGCGATGGCCGCGGCCAGCGCCCACCACATCACTGTTCGGCCCGGTGCGAGCCGAGTTCGACGAGCAGGACCCCGCCGACGATCAGCACGATGCCCAACAGGACCGGGATGGTGAACGGTTCACCGAAGATCAGCGTGCCCAGGACCGCGGTCAGAGCGGTTCCGCAGGCGCCCCAGATGCCGTACGCGACACCGACCGGCATACCGGCGCGCAACACCCTGGCCAGGAACACGAATGAGGCGATGTAGCCGGGGACCACGAGCGCGATCCAGCGGGCGTCGTCCTGGAACGCCCGCAGTGCGACGGTCCCCGACACCTCGCAGACGATCGCCGCGGCCAGCAATGCCCACTTCTGCACGCCCGAAGGATACGGCGACGCGTTATTGACACGATGTCTAACAAGACCGGATTCTGGGTTACACTCAGCCACGTGAACGCGGTCACCGACATGCTCTCGGCACTCCCGCCGCAGATGCGCGATCCCGTGCTGTTCGCGGTCCCGTTCTTCCTGCTGCTGCTGGTGCTGGAGTGGACCGCCGCCCGCAAGCTCGAGTCGGCCAACTACGAACGCCGCGACGCGTGGACCAGCATCTCGATGGGGCTGGTGTCCGTCGCGACCACCGCCGCCTGGAAGTTCCTCGCGCTGCTCGGTTATGCGGCCGTCTACGCCTATGTCGCACCGTGGCACCTGCCGGCCACGTCGTGGTACACGTGGGTCATCGCGCTGGTCGGCGTGGATCTGCTGTTCTACACCTACCACCGCATCGCACACCGGGTGCGGCTGATCTGGGCCACCCACCAGGCCCACCACTCCAGCGAATATTTCAACTTCGCCACCGCACTGCGGCAGAAGTGGAACAACAGCGGCGAGATCCTGATGTGGCTGCCGTTGCCATTGCTGGGGGTTCCGCCGTGGATGGTGTTCTTCAGCTTTTCGGTGAACCTGATCTACCAATTCTGGGTGCACACCGAGCGCATCGAAAAGCTCTGGCGACCTGTCGAATTCATCTTCAACACGCCGTCGCACCACCGCGTCCATCACGGCATGGATCCGGAATACCTCGACAAGAACTACGGCGGCATCCTGATCATCTGGGACCGGATGTTCGGCACCTTCCAGGCCGAGCTGTTCCGGCCGCACTACGGGCTGACCAAACCGGTGAACACGTTCAACATCTGGAAACTGCAGACCCACGAATACGCGGCGATCGCGCGGGACGTGCGCGCCGCGCACACCTGGCGCAGCCGGCTGGGATTCATCTTCGGCCCGCCGGGCTGGCAGCCGCGCGCGAACGCGCATACCGTCGCCGCGGCCGACGTGCTGCGCTGAAGTCCGAGCGCCCAGCCGCCGCATCGGCAACGATGGGCGCCATGGACGTGAAAGAGGTGCTCCTACCCGGCGTGGGCCTCCGCTACGAGTTCGACAACTCCGACGGTGATCGCATCGGCGTCATCGCCAAACGATCCGGAGATTTCGAGGTCGTCCGCTACACCGCCGCCGATCGGGACGCCGCCCAACCCATGTTCCGCCTCACCGACGAAGAAGCCGATGCACTGGCGCAGATCCTCGGTGCGCCGCGGATCGCCGAACGGTTCGCGGACCTCACTCGCGAAGTGCCGGGACTCGACGCCGGACAGGTCGCGGTCCGACCCGGCAGCCCGTACGTCGACCGTCCACTGGGAGACACCCAGGCGCGTACCCGCTCCGGCGCATCCATCGTCGCGATCGTGCGTGAGGACGAGGTGCTGCCGTCGCCCGGACCGGCCGAACCCCTGCGCGCCGGGGATGTCCTAGTGGTCATCGGAACCGCCGACGGAATCAACCGGGTCATCAAGATCCTCGAGAATGGCTAGACAAGGGCTGTGCGCGTGCATGATTCGCTGGCACTGCTGCTCGAACTCGGGATCATCCTCGCCGCCCTGACCATCCTGGGCACGATTGCGCGGCGCTTCGCCCTATCCCCGATCCCACTGTATTTGTTCGCCGGTCTGATGCTCGGAAACGGCGGGATCGCGCCGGTCCCGGCGGCGGGTCCCTTCATCTCGGCGACCGCGTCGATCGGTGTGGTGCTACTGCTGCTGACGCTGGGACTGGAGTTCTCCATGGGGGAGTTCGCCACCAGCTTGCGCCGGCACCTGCCGTCGGCCTGGGTGGATCTCCTCCTCAACTTCGTACCCGGCGCGGTCGCCGGCCTGCTGCTGGGCCTCGACGTGGTGGGCGTGCTGGCCCTGGGCGGCATCACATACATCTCGTCCTCCGGCGTGGTGGCGCGACTGCTCTCGGATCTGCGCCGGCTCGGCAACCGCGAGACCCCGGCGGTCCTCTCGGTGCTGGTGCTCGAGGATTTCGCGATGGCCGCCTACCTCCCGATGCTGGCGGTGCTGGCCGCCGGGGCCACGTGGTGGCATGCGGCGATGGGAATGACCATCGCGGTGACGGCCCTGGCGGTCACATTCGTGGCGTCCTACCGGTGGGGTCACCACGTCGGCAGGCTGATCGAGCATCGCGACGACGAGCAGCTGCTGCTACGGATTCTGGCCCTGACGCTCATCGTGGCGGCACTCGCCGAATACATCCACGTCTCCGCGGCGGTGGGCGCGTTCCTGGTCGGGTTGACCCTGACGGGGGAGACCGCGCGGCGGGCCCGCACCCTTCTCACACCGCTTCGCGACCTGTTCGCCGCGGTGTTCTTCGTGGCAATCGGCCTGGCGGCTGATGCCCGGAACCTGATCCCCATGCTGCCGGCCGCGCTGCTGCTCGCCGCGGTCACCGCTCTGACCAAGGTGGCGGCCGGCGCATTTGCGGCGCGCCGAGATGGCGTCGGCCCCAAGGGCCAGCTCCGAGCGGGCGCAACACTGATCGTGCGGGGCGAGTTCTCACTGGTGATCATCGGCCTGGTGGGCGAGACCGTCGAAGCGGTCGAAGACCTTGCGACGCCCTATGTGTTCATCCTCGCTGTCGTCGGGCCCGTCGCGGCCAGATTCGCCGGTGGTTCGAGCGGTCGCGCCCGTACGCTGCCCTGGTGGAGACCGTCTTCGATCGACCCGTAGATCCCGGACTCGTGCGGCGGTCGCTGGCCGATGCCCGCTTCGGCTCGATGTGGCTGGACCTGCCCCGGCCGGCGCACCCGCCGCTCACCGAGCCGACGCACTGCGATCTGCTGGTGGTCGGCGGTGGATACACCGGACTGTGGACCGCGCTGCACGCCGCCGAGCAAAACCCCGGTGCCCGCATCGTGCTGGTGGAAGCCGACCGCGTGGGCTGGGCCGCCTCCGGGCGCAACGGCGGATTCGTCGACGCCAGCATCACCCACGGCCACGAGAACGGGAAGTCGCGCTGGCCCGAGGAGATCGGCACCCTCGAGGCGCTCGGGCTGGAGAACCTGGACGGGATGCAGGCCGACATCGAGCGGCTCGGCCTCGACGTGGACTGGGAGCGCACCGGCATGCTGGCGGTGGCCACCGAGGCCCACCAGGTGCCGTGGCTGCGCGAGGCCGCCGGCGAGGGGCAGGGGCAGTTCCTCGACGCCGATGCGGTACGGGCACAAGTGAATTCACCGACCTACCTCGCCGGCCTGTTCAGCGCGCGGACGTGCGCGATCGTGCACCCGGCGAAGCTGGCACTGGAGTTGGCCCGCGCGTGCACCGCGGCCGGCGTCGCGGTCCATGAGCACACTCCGGTCCAGAACCTGTCCGCCCGGCCGGGCGGACTCCTGGCCGACACCCCGGGCGGGATCATCTCGGCCGAACGGGTCATGTTGGCCACCAACGTTTTTCCCAGCCTGCTCCGCCGCAACCGCCTCTACACCGTGCCGGTCTACGACTACGTCCTCTCCACCGAGCCACTGACCGACGAACAGCTGGCCCGCATCGGCTGGCAACATCGCCAGGGTGTCGGTGACTCCGCCAATCAGTTCCACTACTACCGACTCTCCGCCGACAACCGGATCGTCTGGGGTGGTTACGACGCGGTCTATCACTTCGGACGCCGCGTGGATCCGTCCTACGAGCACCGGCCGCAGACCTATGAGCGACTGGCCGCGCATTTCTTCCTGACCTTCCCCGCACTCGACGACGTGCGTTTCAGTCACCGGTGGGCCGGCGCCATCGACACCAACACCCGGTTCTGCGCGCACTGGGGCACCGCGCACCGGGGCCGGCTCGCCTACGTCAACGGGTTCACCGGCCTCGGTGTCGCTGCGGCCCGATTCGCCGCCGATGTGTGCCTGGACCTGCTCGAGGGCGCACCCACCGCCCGCACCCGACTGCAGATGGTCCGGGAGAAGCCGCTGCCGTTCCCGCCGGAGCCGATCGCCAGCATGGGAATTCAGGCCACCCGGTGGTCGCTCGACCGCGCCGATCACCACAACGGGGAGCGCAATCTACTGCTGAAGACCCTGGATCGGCTGGGACTGGGTTTCGATTCCTGAGCGGGTTGCGGATCGTGTCGATCTGAACCCTTTTCAGCAAACAGGAAGTGAGTAAGCTCGAGTCCGTCGTCGAGGCCTGCCCATCGGGGGCACGGCCGACGGCACGAACCCCGAAACAACGGGACGAAAGGGATGGACGTGGGAGACACGCTTACCGAAGGACAGAAGTTGGGGAAGGGCGATTCGCTCACTTCCCAGAACGGTGCCTACACCCTGACCCTGCAGGACGACGGCAATCTCGTGCTGGCTGCGCGCGGCGAGGCGGTCTGGGCCACCAACACCAACGGCCAGAACGTCGAGCGCGCCGAGGTCCAGACTGACGGCAACTTTGTGCTCTACACCCCGGACAAGCCCGTCTGGCACACCGACACCAAGGGCAAGAAGGACGTCAAGCTGGTGCTGCAGGACGACCGCAATCTGGTCCTCTACGCGGCGGACGGCCCGGCCTGGGACTCCAAGACCGAAACCGACCAGGCCCCGCCGGAGGCGCCGGAACTGAAGACCGAAGAGGTGGCTCCGGCCGCTGTCGAGACTCCGGCACCGGCACCCACACCGCCGCCCCCGCCCGCTCCGCGGACCTACACCGTGGTCTCCGGGGACACCCTGTGGGCCATCGCCGAGCGCTTCTACGGTGACGGCAATCAGTACCAGAAGATCGCCTCTGCCAGCGGGGTCGCCAACCCGGATCTGATCCAGCCGGGTCAGGTGCTGACGATCCCCGAATAATTTCTCGAATCAGATAGCGGCCCGGTTGCCAAGCAACCGGGCCGCTTCTTTCTCACTTTGTAATGAAAGTGTGATCCGTGTCGAATAATGGGTCATGCGGTCACAACTTCTCGTCTCGATGGCGGCACTCGCCGCCGCAAGCGCGTTGTCACCGGTCGCGACTGCCGATCTCGGCGTCGCGGCTTTCCCGGGGATGGAGATCAGGCAGGGCACCAATCTGTGCACCCTCGGATACGTCGACGTCCAGCAACGCGTCGCGTACACCGCGGGGCACTGCCACGCGGACGGGCCGGTCACCGATCGGAGCGGCCGGCCGATCGGCGTCACCACCAGCTCGCAGACCACCATCAGCCAGGGCGCCATCATCGCGACCGACCAGGTGATCACGGACTATCAGCAGATCGCCCTGAACCCCGGCGTGGACGCCAACGACGTCCTACCCGACGGCAGGACCCTCGAGTCCGGTACGGGCGGGGGGCTGGTGGCCGGTGCGCCGATCTGCCATTTCGGCGTCGTCACCGGTGAGAGCTGCGGAACCGTCGAGCGCGTGAACAATCGCTGGTTCACCATGACCAACGGTGTGGTGAGCCAGAAGGGCGACTCCGGCGGCCCGGTCTACGTCCTGGACGGCAACCGGGCGGTGCTGGTCGGCCTGTTCAACAGCACCTGGGGCAGCTTCCCGGCCGCGGTGTTCTGGCCGACCTGAGCCCCTGGTCTGCCGCACATTAGAACGTGTTCCACCCAGGTACTCACCCGGGTTCTTCTGCTATGACAGCAGCTGGGCTATCCTCCGATGCGATACGTATTAGTGTCCAGACTCCTGTCCAGAAACCTCCGGAGAAGCCGTGAACACCGACATTCCCGCCACCGTCCCGGTCGCTGAGATCGACACCTGGTCCGACGAGGTCGACGTCGTGGTGATCGGCTTCGGCATCTCCGGCGGCTGCGCCGCCGTGACCGCCGCCGCCGCGGGCGCCAGCGTGCTGGTGCTCGAACGGGCCGCCGCCGCGGGCGGCACCACTTCCATGGCCGGCGGGCACTTCTACCTCGGCGGCGGCACGGCTGTGCAGCAGGCCACCGGACATTTCGACACCCCCGACGAAATGTACAAATACCTCGTCGCGGTTTCGCGCGAACCCGACCTGGCGAAGATCCGCGCCTACTGCGACGGCAGCGTCGAACATTTCAACTGGCTCGAGAACCTGGGCTTCCAGTTCGAGCGCACCTACTATCCCGGCAAGGTGGTCGTACCGCCGGGCACCGAGGGACTGTCCTACACCGGCAACGAGAAGGTCTGGCCGTTCTGCGAGCAGGCCACTCCGGCGCCACGCGGTCATTCGGTGCCGGTGCCCGGCGAACTGGGCGGCGCGGCCATGGTGATCGACCTGTTGCTCAAACGTGCCGGAGATCTGGGCGTGCAGTTCCGCTACGAGACCGCCGCGACCAATCTAGTGGTAGAAGGCCCGGCCGACGAGGGCCGGGTGGTCGGCGTCGCATGGAAGCACTTCACCGAAACCGGTGCGGTGAAAGCGAATTCGGTGATCATCGCGGCCGGCGGCTTCGCGATGAACCCCGACATGGTGGCGGAGTACACGCCCGCGCTCGGCCAGGAACGAAAGACCAAGCACCACGGCATGGTGGCGCCCTACATCCTGGGCAACCCGAACGACGACGGCCTGGGTATCCGGATGGGCGTGTCGGCCGGCGGCGTGGCCACCAATATGGACCACCTGTTCATCACCGCCGCCGCCTACCCGCCGGAAATCCTGCTCACCGGTGTGATCGTCAACAAGAACGGCCAGCGGTTCGTCGCCGAGGACTCCTATCACTCGCGCACCTCGGCGTTCGTCCTCGAGCAACCCGAGCAGACCGCGTACCTGATCGTCGACGAGGCACACACCGAGATGCCGGAGATGCCGTTGATCAAATTCCTCGACGGCTATGAAACCATCGCGGAAATGGAAGCCGCCCTTGGCATTCCGGCCGGCAACCTGGCCGCCACGCTGGAGCGCTACAACGCGAACGCCGCGGCGGGCGAGGATCCCGACTTCCACAAGCAGCCCGACTACCTCGCGGCGCAGGACCACGGACCGTGGGCGGTGTTCGACCTGTCCCTGGGCCGGGCGATGTACTCCGGGTTCACCATGGGCGGTCTGGCGGTGTCGATCGACGGTGAGGTCCTGCGCGCCGACCAAAGCCCGGTGCCCGGTCTGTACGCGGTGGGCGCCTGCGCATCGAACATCGCTGAGGACGGCAAGAGCTACGCCAGCGGAACCCAGCTCGGCGAGGGGTCGTTCTTCGGCCGGCGCGCCGGAGCGCACGCGGCGGGCTAGACGGGAACCGGTTCGAGCCCGTCGACCGGGCCGAGTTGCCAGGACCCGTCGCCCCGCAGCTTCAGCTCCTGGGTGCAGTGATCGGCCACGGTGGCCCGGTGGGCGACGCTGACCATGATCGTATTCGGCAGCCGGTCGCGCACCATCCGGTAGAGCATCGTCTCCAATCCGGCGTCGAGCGCCGATGATGCCTCGTCGAGGAACACGACCTTCGGTTTGGTCAACAGGATGCGGGCGAACGCGACGCGCTGCTGCTCACCGGGGGAGAGCACCTTCGCCCAGTCGGCGACCTCGTCGAGCCGACCCGCCAGATGCGGCAACGCGACGTCGGTCAGCATTGCGGTCAGTTCGTCGTCGGGGATGTCGCCCGGTTCACTCGGATAGGACAACACGGCCCGCAGGTCGCCGAGCGGGACATAGGGGAGCTGCGACAGGAACATCGTTTCGTTGGGGCCCGCCGGGCAGTGCAGCGTGCCACTGGTGTACGGCCACAACTGGGCGAGGCTGCGCAACAGCGTCGTCTTCCCGGTGCCCGACTTGCCGGTGATCACCAGGGTGTCGCCGGAACTCAACCGCAGGTCGATCGGATCGATGAGCTGGGTGCCGTCCGGCTTGCGGACCTCGACGTCGTCGAGCTCGACCTGACCCCCGACACTGGGCGTCACGGTCAGCGACGGAAGTTCGCGGCCCTCTTCGTTGGCGATCACCAATCCGTAGAGCCGGATGATCGCGGCGCGATAGCCGGCGAAGTCGTCGTAGGCGTTGCGGAAGAAGGACAGGCCGGTGAGGATCTGCCGGAATGCATCGGCGGTCTGGGACAGCGCGCCCAGCGTGATCTCACCGTTGTAGAACCGCTGGAACTGCACCAGGTACGGAATCAGTTCCTGTGCCTGCGAGATCGATACGTTCCAGCCGTAGAACCCGGTCATCCGGTTGACGTACTTCTTGTAGTTGGTGACGACGGGCGCAAAGCGACGGCGCAGCCCCGCGCGTTCGGCGACCTCGCCGCGATAGAAGGCGACTGCCTCGGACGCGTCGCGCAGCCGCACCAACGCGTACCGGAAGACGGCGTTGTACTTCTCGTTGTCGAACGACAACCGGATGATCGGCCGGCCCACCCAGAACGCGATGCCGGTCGCGAACACGATATAGACGATCCCGATCACGAACATCGCCTTCGGCAAGGTGTACCCGATGAATGGCATGGTCACCGGGCCCGACAGATTCCACAGGATCCCCGTGAACGAGATCATCGACGTGATCGCGGAGACCGCGCCGAACAGCAGTGTGGACTCCGAGGTGTTGTTGGGTTTGTTCGGCTGCGAGTTCACCCCGGCCGTGAAGATGTCGATGTCGGCCTGGATGCGCTGATCGGGATTGTCGATGGTGTCGTCGATGAACCGCGACCGATAGAACGCCTTGCCGTCCAGCCAGTTTCCGGTGAGTTGGTCGGTCAGCCACGCACGCCAGCGCAGCATGAAGCGTTGCGCGAAATAGAGGTCGATCATCAACTGCGCGACGTTGAGCGTCGCGAGGATCGCGAAGATTCCCAACGACATCCAGAAGCCCCGCCCACCGGATTGCCGGACCGCCTCATCACCGCCCAGACCCGAGGCGATGACCTGGAAACTGGTGGACATGTCGTTGCCCTGGTAGCTGAACAGCACCGACAGCCGGACACCGATGATGACGGACAACAACAGGCCGGCCAGCCAGAGCCACACGATGACACTGTCCCGGCCGACGAAGTAGCCGCGGGTGATGTACCAGAACTGCCGGCCCCATTCGGTGAATCGCGCGATGAGAGCCAGCGCCACCAGCGTGGCGACGGCCGCTACGGCCCAGGCCTTGGCGATCCACAACAACGAGCTGACCAGCGCAGTGCCCCAGTCCAGGGACGGCGTGAACATATCCACCCGGGCAACCTACCGTGATGGCCTGGATGAAGCCCGCGCAACTCAGAAGGGCGGCGGGGCCAGGCCCCGTCAGCCGCGCATGATCTCGGCCAGCGCGAGCCGATCCATCCAGCGCTGCTCGATGGGCCGGCGGGTCTCCGGGTCGACCAGCGAGGGATACGAGGTCAGATCGGTGAACTGCAGCCGGCCGGACTGGAAGCCGACCATCGCACTGGCCCGACCGCCGGCCTCGAGCTGCTCGGAGAGGAACTCGACGCAGCGGGCCGTCAGGCTGGTGGCGTGGATGCGGTCGAACGGTGACGGATCGCCGCCCTCCTGGATGTGACCGAGGATGGCCTGGCGGGCGTCGAACAGGTCGCCGCCCTCCTTCTCGAACAGTGCCGTGATGAACCCGGTGTTGTAGACCGGGTCGGCCCCCTCGCTGCGGATGATCAGGCCGAGACGTTCGCCGGACCGGAATCCGGAAGCGAGCTCCGCGATGTCGGCCGTGAGACTGTCGAGCGTGATCCCGGTCTCGGGCATGTAGATTCGCTCGGCGCCGGACGCCAGCCCACTCAGCAACCCGAGGTACCCGCAGTCGCGGCCCATCACCTCGACGACGAATACCCGCCGGGTGGCCACGGCGGACTGCCGGATCTTGTCGACGTCGGCGACGATGCTGTTCAGGGCGGTGTCGCTACCGATGCTCAACTCGGTTGCGGGGACGTCGTTGTTGATCGTCATCGGCATGCACGCGATGGGGATATCGAGGGCCGAGAACGAGTCGCGCGCCTTGTGCAGCACGTACGCCGACTGGTAACCGACCCGGCCGCCGGCGACGATCAACCCGTCGATGCGGTGGGCGGTGATCTGCTTGGCGATCTGTTCGATGGCCGCACCGCTGGGGATGTAGCGGTTGGTGCCGATCTCGGCCCCGCCGTCGGAGACCCAGCCGCTGACGTCCATCCAGCCCAGTTCCTGGACCTCGCCGTCGCGCAGCCCGCGGAAACCGTTCTTGATCGCCAGCACCGTGTAGCCGCGGTCCAGACCGAGTCGCACCGCGGCCCGCACCGCATTGTTCATGCCCGGCGCCAGTCCGCCGGCGTGCACGATCCCGATCCGGAACCGGCGCCGGCCCGGCGCGGTCGGCCGGGGTGCGGCCTGCTGGATGGTCTGCAGGATCTTGTAGGACTGCCGGAAACTGCCGCCGCGCAACAACATTGCGCCCTCGAAGTCATGGGCCCGGACCCGTTCGGCCACGGCGTGGGTCTGCTCGACGCATTCCACCAGGGGGGAGGCCACCACCCGGTTGCCGCGCAGCCCGATCAGCTGCGCCGGGGCGTCGGGCGGATCCTCGAGCAGGCGTTCCACCGCGGCGTGACCCACCAGGGTGGCCAGGTAGCGGTCGAACGCGCTCGGGGCGCCGCCGCGCTGCACGTGACCGAGGATGGTGATCCGGGTGTCCTCGCCGAGTTCGCTCTCGAGCAGTCCCTTGACCTGTTCGGCGGTGATCGGGTTGCCGTCGATGTCGTGGGCGCCCTCGGCCACCACCACGACGCTCTGGCGCCGGCCGCCCTCCCGGCCGGCCCGGATGTCGTGGCACATCTTCTCGGGCCAGTCGGGCCCCGGCGGATTCTCGGGAATCAGGACCCAGTTGGCGGCGGTGGCCAGCGAGGCCATGACCGCCAGGTAGCCGCAGTGCCGCCCCATCACCTCGATGACGAACGAGCGCTGATGGCTGGACGCGGTGCTGCGCAGCGCGTCCATCGCCTCGACGATGCGGTGCAGTGCGGTGTCGGCGCCGATGGTCATGTCGGTGCCGGACATGTCGTTGTCGATGGATCCGACCAGCCCGACGATCCGCAGCACCGGATACTCCGCGGCCGCCTCGGCGGTGATCTCGCCGGATTCGACCAGCTCGGCCAGGAGCCCAGCCCACTCTTCGCGGAACACGTTGGCGCCGGTGAGGCTGCCGTCACCACCGATGACCACCAGGGCGTCGATACCGCGGTCCACCATGTTGCGGGCGGCTTTCAGGCGGCCCTCGCGGGTACGGAACTCCTTGGACCGCGCGGTGCCGATGGCGGTGCCACCCTTGTGCAGGATCCCGTCGGCGTCGGTGCGCTCCATCCGGCGGATCAGGTCGCCGCCACCGACGAGACCGAGGTAACCCTCGTGGATCGCGTACACGTCGATGTTGTGGTGCAACGCGGTCCGGATGACCGCGCGCACTGCCGGATTCATCCCGGGGGCGTCGCCACCGCTGGTGAGGACACCGATGCTGGAGGGCCGCGAAGGGGCTTCCGTCATGACGGCAGTGTAGGGGGAGCGTCGGCCTCTGGCGTGCCGAGCGCACAGATCGTTCACCACCGGTGCACGGGGCATACTGCGGGGTGTCGGGGATTCGTCCAGGAGGTCATCGGAATGCCATTCATCACCACCGACGACGGCGTCGACATCTACTTCAAGGACTGGGGATCGGGCCCTCCGATCGTCTTCCACCACGGTTGGCCCCTGTCATCGGACGACTGGGATGCGCAATTGATGTTCTTCCTCGGGCACGGTTACCGGGTGGTGGCCCACGACCGGCGCGGCCACGGCCGCTCCGAGCAGGTTGCCGACGGTCATGACATGGACCACTACGCCGACGACGTTGCCGCCGTGGTGCAGCACCTGGACCTGCGCGGCGCGGTGCATGTCGGGCACTCCACCGGCGGCGGCGAGGTGGTGCACTACCTGGCCCGACACGGCGAGGACCGCGCGGTCAAAGCGGCACTGATCGCCGCGGTGCCGCCGCTGATGGTGCAGACCGAGGCGAACCCGGGCGGCACCCCGAAGGCGGTGTTCGACGATTTCCAGAATCAGGTGGCCAGCAATCGGGCGGCGTTCTACCGCGCGGTACCCGAGGGCCCGTTCTACGGCTACAACCGCGCCGGGGCCGAGCCGAACGAGGGCGTCATCGCCAACTGGTGGCGGCAGGGCATGATGGGCGGTGCGAAGGCGCACTATGACGGCGTCGTGGCGTTCTCGCAGACGGACTTCACCGCGGACCTGCGCGCACTCCAGCTACCGGTGCTGGTGATGCACGGCGACGACGACCAGGTGGTGCCCTACGCCGACTCCGGACCGCTGTCGGCCGAGCTGCTGGCCAACGGCATCCTGAAGACGTACGCGGGGTATCCGCACGGCATGCCCACCACGCACGCCGACGTCATCAACGCCGACCTGCTCGAATTCATCCGCTCATGAGTGCCGAACCGTCCGCGGGCGAACTGATCGACGCGCGGATCGCCGAGCTGGGGGACTGGCGCGGTGACATGCTGGCCCGGGTCCGGAAGGTCATCCGGGCGGCCGACCCCGACGTGGTGGAGGCGTGGAAGTGGCGTGGCGTGCCGGTGTGGGAGCGCGACGGGATCATCTGCACCGGCGGAGGCCGACGGGACGTCGAGAAGTGGCAGCGAAGCTGACGTTCGCCAAGGACGCCGCGCTGCCGGATCCGGCCGGACTGTTCAATGCGAGCCTGGCCGGAAACACCCGGCGCGCCATCGACATTCGCGAAGGCGATGCGCTCGACGAGCGGGCCCTGGGTGCACTGATCAAGGCCGCCATCGACCTGACCGAGACCAAACGGAGGTAGGCTGCGGACGTGGTTCTCATCAAACTTGCCAAGACGTTCGTGGCCGCCGTCGCGGTGGCCGGTGGACTCGCGGGTGCGTCGGCCGTGGGCGCACCGGTGGTCCATGCTGCCCCGGCTCCGCCGCCGGCCCCCGAGGTACCGCCGACCTGGGCGCCGCGCAAGCCGGCCGAGACGTGGCTGGGACAGCCGGTGGTGTGGTGGTCCGGGGATCCGACGCCGGGCGGGCACTGGGGCGTCTGGATCAATGGCGGCTTCCTGAATCTGACCTGAAACAGGTTGCAGGACAGTTGAATCGGAATGACCATGGACCTCGGTCGGTCCGCGGAGTAAATTGACAACGATTGATTTCACTCTGCGGGAGGAACATCGATGGTCGGCAACGGTTCATCCACGGCAGAGGCAAGGCTCGAGGATCTGCCGGAACTGCGTCGCTACCTGACGTCGCTGCCCGTCGCCGAACGGACAACAGCCACCGACACCGTGACCTCGCTGGACGCCGCCGACCTGCTCAGCCTGGGCGTCAGCGAACCGCAGCACGCCGAACACGACTACCGCGTCGAGCAGGTCGAGGGCACCATCCCCGACGAACTGCGCGGCACCCTGTACCGCAACGGCCCGGGACGCTGGGAGGACCACACCGGACGCCCGCTGCGGCATCTGTTCGACGGCGACGGCATGCTGTCGGCCTTCCGGATCGATGACGACGGTGTGCAGTTCCGGAACCGCTATGTGCGCACCCGGCATTTCCTGGGCAAGGCCGGCACCCGGCACCTGGGCACTTCCGCGGCCGGCGGGGTGTCGAGGAACATCGGCCGCCCGCCTCCGAATCTGGCCAATACCAACGTCGTTGCGCACGCCGGACATCTCTACGCGCTGTGGGAGGGCGGGCCGCCGCACGAGATCGACCCCGAGACCCTGGAAACGCTCGGGGTACGCCGGTTCGGCGGGCAGTTGCGGTGGATGGGCGCGTACTCGGCGCACCCGAGCGGGTGCCCACGCACCGGCGCCATGTTCAATTTCGGCGTCGAACTCTTCCCGCGGCCGCATCTGCGGATCTACCGCACCGACCGGCGCGGTACCCTGCGGCATTTCCGCTCGGCACCCATGCCCTATGCCGCCATGGTGCATGACTTCGCGATCACGGAGCGCTACCTGGTGTTCGTCATCTCACCGATCATCCCCAGGGCGCTGCCGGTGGCGCTGGGCGTCGAGGCGATCGGCGATTCGATGCGGTACCGCCCGGAACGCGGCAGTTGCATCATCCTGGTCCCACGGGACGGCGGGCGAATCCGCCGGATCGAGACGGACGCCGTCCTGCAGTTCCACCTCAGCAATGCCCATGACGACGGCAGCGACGTCGTCATCGACGTCATCACGTATCAGAGTGGAGCGCTGCTCGCGCGGCTGGCACGGTTTCATACCAGCATGCTCGACGACGCACCGTCGCAGTTCACCCGGTTCCGGGTGACCAGCTCGGGCCGGGTGCTCCGGGAACCGCTCAGCGACAGCACCTGCGAGTTCCCGCGGCATCACCCGAACTACGAGGGGCGGCCGCATCGGTACGCGTACTACAACACGCGCCGACGGCTGCGGGCGTTCTACGATTCGGTGACCAAGCTCGATCTGACCGACAATATCGAAACCACTTACACAGCAACAGGTTCGGGGAACAGTTTCTGCGAACCGGTGTTCACCCCGCGGCCAGGCGGCTCGGCCGAGGACGACGGCTGGCTGCTCACCGTCGAATACCGGGCCCAGAGCCACACGTCTCGCCTGGTGATCCTGGACGCCGCCGATCTCGAGCGGGGCCCCGTTGCCACTGCCGAACTGACCCACCACATTCCACAGGGATTCCACGGCAATTTCAGCCCCGTCCACTGATGCGGTCACGCCGCGCGCAACTGCTGGCCGCGGCCGGCGTACTGATCGCCGTGTTGATCGCGGTGGCGCTCTGGCCGCGGGCGCACCAGAGCCCGACCGGAACCGGCTCGGATGCCGGCGGCGCGACGTGTGCGCTCGCGGACCTGCCTCCCGAAGCCGCCGACACCGTCCGACTGATCCATGCGGGTGGCCCGTTTCCCTATCCGCGCAATGACGGCGTGGTCTTCGGGAATCGTGAGGGGCATCTGCCTCAGCAGCACAAGGGGTACTACCGCGAATACACGGTGGTGACCCCCGGCGCCGCCAACCGCGCGACCCGCCGCATCATCACCGGCGGCAACCCGCCGACCGACCCGCCGCAGTACTTCTACACCGGCGACCATTACGACTCGTTCTGCGAGATCTCCGGCGCGCAGGGGGCACGTTGATAACGCCGGTCACCTATCGTCTCGATGGGCGAAAGATCAAGTCGCCCATCGACTTCTATACCGAGGTCGGCCGTGCCGTCAACGGTCCGGGGGGATACTTCGGCCGGAATCTGGATGCGCTGGCCGACTGTCTGCGCGGCGGCTACGGCACCCCGGACGATCGGCCCTTCCTGTTCGTCTGGCGGCACAGCGACGAATCACAGCAGAGCCTGGCCGGGTTCACCGGTGCCGGCGAGCCGTTCTTCGACGCCGTGGTGGATGTCTTCGACGACACCGGGGTCGAACTCAAACTGCGCTGATCGGACTATTCGACATCCAACCGGATCCAGCCCGATTCATCGGTCCGGACGCGGTACGTCGGTACGCCGGGTCCGTCGAACGCGATCTCGTCCCCGGTATCCAGGTCAAAGGTGTAGTTGTGCAACGGACACACGGCCACCATGTCGTCGATGAGCGCATCCGCCAGCGGGCCACCCCGGTGCGGGCAGATTGCGCCGAGCGCGCGCAGCGAGTTGTCGCGACGCCGGAAGACCGCCACCTGGAAGCCGTTCACGGCGAACGCGCGACCTTCCCCGCAGGGAATGTCGTCGATGTGACCCAGGGTGTGCTCGCTCACCTGACCGGCACCAGCGGCAGTGGGATCAGCGGCAACGACGACCGGAACTGACCGGGTGAGGCCGGTTCCTTCCCGTCGAGCCACGGGTCCCGGTAGGCGTCCACGGACCGCTGCATGTTCGCATCCAGTTCTGCGGCAATACCTTCGGCGTCGTCGACCACCACGGACCGGATGCGGTCGATTCCGTAGCGGGGCACCCAGGTGTAGGTGCGTTCCAGCCATTTGGCGTTCTCGCGGTAGTACTGCAGGAACCGGCCGGTCAGGGTGATCACCTCCTGCGGGGAGTCCACGGTGGCCAGCAGATCGCCCTTGCGGATGTGCGCGCCGGCAGCGCCACCCACATAGATCTCCCACTTCCCACCGTCCACCGCGACCACACCCAGGTCCTTGCACAGTGCCTCGGCGCAGTTCCGGGGGCAGCCGGTGACCGCGAGCTTCATCTTCGCCGGCCCGGCGATGCCCTTGAAGCGGGTTTCGATCTCGATGCCGAGCGCGGTCGAGTCACCCACACCGAATCGGCAGAAGTCGCTTCCCACACAGGTTTTCACGGTGCGGAAACTCTTGCCGTAGGCGTAGCCGGAGGGCATGTCCAGGTCGGCCCAGATGGCCGGCAGGTCCTCCTTGCGCACCCCGAGCAGGTCGATGCGCTGCCCACCGGTGAGCTTGATCATGGGAACCTCGTACTTCTCCGCGACATCGGCGATGCGGCGCAGCTGCTCGACGCTGGTGACACCACCCTTCATCTGCGGGACCACCGAGAAGGTGCCATCGCGCTGGATGTTGGCGTGCACCCGGTCGTTGATGAACCGCTCGGCGCGCTCGTCGACGAAATCCGGACCCCACATCATCTCCAGCAGCGACGAGAGCCCCATCTTGGAGTTCGCGTCCTCCTTGCCGTCGGGTGCCAGTGCGGCGAACACCGATCGCACCGAGTGCAGCTTCAACTCCCGGATGAGGCGCATCAGTTCCGGCTTCTCGTACGGGATCGCCGGCACGTACCAGTTGGCCGACGGGTCCTCGGTGACGGCGCCGCCGGCCGCCCAGGCCACCAGTTGGCCGACGAGTCCCTTGCACGAGCCGCAGCCCTTGCCGGCGCGGGTGGCGGCCATGACACCGCCCACCGAGGTGGTGCCCGCGTTGACGCAGTCCACGATCGTTTTCTTGGCCACGCCGTTGCAGTTGCAGACCTGGGCGTCGTCGGAGAGCTCGGCCACTCCGGTCTCGGCGTCGGGCGTGCCGATGTCGAACATCAGTGCCACCCGCTCGTCGGGCAGCGGTGTGCCCTGATCGAAGGCCTGCATCAGGAACGACACCTTGCTGACGTCGCCGACCAGGGTGGCGCCGATCAGCCGGTTGTCCCGGACCACCGCCGTCTTGTAGACGCCCCGCTTGGGCTCGTAGAACTGGACGTACTCGTCGTCCTCGTGCTCGGGGTGCTTGACACCCATCTGGGCGACGTCGACCCCGGCCACCTTCAGTTTGGTGGAGGTCCGCGAACCGCGGTACGCGGAGCTGACGTCGGCGCCGGTGATGTGGTCGGCCAGCACCTTGGCCTGCTCCCACAGCGGGGCCACCAGCCCATACACCTGACCGCGGTGCTGCACGCACTCACCGACGACGTAGATGTCGTCATCGTCGATGGAGCGCATGTGGTCGTCGGCGACGATGGCGCGCTCGACGGTGAGGCCGGCGGCCTGAGCCAGCCCGACGTTGGGGCGGATGCCGGTGGACAGCACCAGCATGTCGCAGTCGACGGCGGTGCCGTCGGCGAAGCCGATGCCGGTGACGTTGTGTTCGGCGTCGGAGTGGATCGACGTGGTGCGCTTGCCCATCAAGACCTCGATCCCCAGGTTCTCGATCGCCCGGCGCAGCACCGCGCCGCCGGTCTCGTCGAGTTGGGCGTTCATCAGGATCGGTCCGGAGTGCACCACCGTCGATCTCAACCCGCGGTTCTGCAGGCCCCGGGCGGCTTCCAGGCCGAGCAGACCGCCGCCGACCACGGCCACGTGACGGTGACCGTCGGCGTACTCGATCATCGCGGCGGTGTCGTCGAGCGTGCGGAACCCGAAGACCCCGGAGACCAGAGTCTTGTTGTCCACCCACAGGCCGTCGATCGGCGGGAAGAAAGCACGGCTGCCGGTGGCGATGATGAGTTTGTCGTAGCCCACGATGGAGCCGTCATCGGCGAACACCGTCTTGGCGTAGCTGTCGATGCGCACCACGCGCACCCCGGCCCGCAGGTCGATCCCGTTGTCCCGGTACCAGTCAACGGTATTCAGATAGATGGCGTCCGGGGTCTCGGACCCCGCCAACACGTTCGACAACTGGATGCGGTTGTAGTTGCCGTACGGTTCGTCACCGAAGACGGTAATGGTGAACTGGTCGCCGCCGCCGCGGCCGAGTATTTCCTCGACGGTGCGCGCACCGGCCATTCCGTTGCCGATCACCACGAGCCTGCTGTCGGGCATCAGAATTCCACCAGTCCCAGATCGATGATCACGGTCCCCGCGGCACCCTCCGGTGCGGTGAGGGCGAGTCCCAGCTCGGCGCCCTCGCAGAAGTCCTCCACGAGGCGCAGCGCGACGTGGGTGCCGGCGCGGGCGCCGATGGCGAAGTAGCGCACCGGTTTCCCGTCATGCATCAGCGCTACCGTGATCAGTTCGTCGCTGCTGTTGCCGCCGCGGAAGTAGACGGCCTGGATGGTCGACCCGGCCGGGACCGTCAGCGACAGGGAGTCGTCGATGACGGACAGTGTGTCGAAGCCGACCCCCTCGAACGGAAAACGGCCCTGCAGGAAGCGGGGCGTGCTGGCATCACTCATGTCGGTTCTCCTTCGGTCGCCGGCGGATGCGGTCAGTACACATCACGGACATAGCGCTTCTCCGCGGCGAGCGCTTTGACGTACGCCTCTGCGCTGGCCCCGGACAACTTGCCGTGCCGGGCGACGATGAGCTTCAACGCCGCATCGACATCCCGTGCCATCCCGCCCTTGTCGCCGCACACGTACACGTTGGCTCCCTCGTTCAGCCAACGCCACAGCTGCGCGCCGTGTTCGAGCATCCGGTGTTGCACATACACTTTGGCGTCCTGATCCCGGGAGAAGGCGAGGTCCAACTGGGTGAGCAGGCCGTCGGCGTGGAACTGTTCGAACTCCTCGCGGTAATAGAAGTCGGTGGCCGCGTGCTGCTCGCCGAAGAACAACCAGTTGCTGCCGGTGTGGCCCAGCGCGCGTCTTTCGTGCAGGAAGCCACGGAAGGGGGCGATGCCGGTGCCGGGGCCGATCATGATCATCGGCGTTCCGGAATCGCCGGGCGGCTTGAACGAGGCCGAGCGCTGTACCCAGATCCCGACGGGTTCGTCGCCGGCCCGGTCGGCCAGATAGCTCGAACACACTCCGTGCCGTGGGACCCCGCGGTGGTCGTATCGCACGGTGGAGACCGTGAGCTGGACCTCCCGCGGGTTCTCCTTGGGGCTCGACGAGATCGAATATTGTCTGGGCACAAGCGGTTCGAGCACCGAGAGCCAGTCCTCCAGCGATGCCGAGACCGGGTAGTCGGTGAGCACGTCGAGCGACTGGCGTCCCCAGATCCAGGTCTCGAATGCGGCGCGGTTGGCGGGATCCAGCAGCCCGGCCAGATCGGCCCCCGCGTGCCGGGTGTTGACCAGGTCGAGCAGCGCCGGCGTGATCCTGGCGATCTCCAGACGTTCGTGCAGCGCGTGGTGCAGCGACACCGTCTGACCGCCGACGTTGACGGTCTGATCGCCGTCGAGGCCGGTGCGATCGAGGAACTGCGCGACATAGGCCGGATCGTTGCGCGGCCACACCCCGAGCGCATCTCCGGCCTCGTAATCCAGCGTGCCTTCCGGCAATTCGAAACCGAGTTGACGCACGTCCTTGCTGGAACCGGAACCGCTGAGACGGGTATTGCGAACAATTCTGGCCCGCAACGGATTACGCCGACCATAGGAAATCTCTTCGGCGACCGCCGGGGCCGGCTTCGTGGCGGCCGGCACCGGATCCCGCAGTACGGCCGACACTGTGGACAGCCAGCTGTCCGCCGATTTCCGGAAGTCGGGTGCGCAGTCGACACGATCGGCGATACGGTGCGCCCCGAGTTCACCGAGCCGGTCGTCGAGTTTGCGGCCGAAGCCGCAGAATTCGTCGTAGCTGGGGTCGCCGAACGCCAGCACCGAATAGCGCAGCCCGGCCAGATTGGGCGCGTCAGTGGAGTTGAGTTGCTCCCAGAGGGCGGTGGCGTTGTCCGGCGGATCGCCGTCCCCGGTGGTGCTGGTGACGATCAGAACGGTGCCGCCGGCGGTCAGCGCCGCCATGCCGGCGCTGTCGAGGGTGCGGGCCCGCGAGGCCACCCCGGACGCACGCAGGGCTTCCGCCACCACGGGGGCGTAGTCCTCCACGGTGCCGGTCTGCGATGCCCACAGCACCTCCACGGTGGGGGAGCCGGGCGCTTGCGATTCCGGTGCACCGGTCCGCGAGAAGTGGCCGGCGAGTACGCCGTTGACCCAGATCCGGACGTCCGCGGCCAACGGCGCGTCGGCAGGCAGGACCGGGACGCCCGTGACGGTGCCGGCACTTGTCAGCCCGCTGAGGAATCCGGCCAGGTAACGTTCGGCGACCGGATCCAGCTCCGGTGCCCGCGGCGGCGCGGCGAGTCCCAGCGCCCCCGCCAGGCCCGTGCCGGACTCGACCGGTGCGGGTGCGGACGGTCCGGCCGAGCGCACCTTCGTCAGCGTCACCGCGCAGGCCTTGAACTCCGGCTGCAGTGAGTCGGGGTCCACGGCGTCGTTGGTGACGGCGTTGATCGCCAGACCGTCCCCGAACATGTCGCTCCAGTGGAACGGCGCGAAGAGGTTTCCGGCGCGGACCCGATCGGTCACCACCGCGGGTAGCGTCGCGTCCCCGCGGCGGGACGAAACCAGCACCGAATCACCCTCGTGGACATCGAGTTTCGCCGCATCGTCCGGATGGATCTCCAGGAACGGGTTCGGGTTGAGCTTGTTCAGCTTGGCCACCCGGCCGGTCTTGGTCATGGTGTGCCACTGGTGCGGCAGCCGGCC
>Ga0116193_1000140_pt1 | contig 71230 bp, 64 predicted proteins | sample AD_UKC115_MetaG_FD_89892 | JGI IMG/M metagenome (GOLD analysis project Ga0116193, IMG submission 89892) | Active sludge microbial communities of municipal wastewater-treating anaerobic digesters from Hong Kong - AD_UKC115_MetaG | ecosystem: Engineered > Bioreactor > Anaerobic > Digestate...
GTCAGGAAGCCATCTTGCAAGGTCTCCTGTTCTGTACATTCTTTTAGAATCCCTTAAGTTATCTCCCTCATCAAATGGGTTTGGAACAAACTTTTCCGCTGTAAGTTCCGGCCTGTTGAGATATCCTCTTGCCAGTCCGTCACCTGCTATACAAAGTTCTCCCGGTATTCCAACCGGTTGAAGGTTGTTGAAACTATCCACTATATAAAGCTTAATATTATCTATTGGCTTGCCTATCGGTACAAGTTCTATGTCACCGTAAGAAGGACAATCATAGTAGGATACATCCACCGTTGCCTCGGTTGGGCCATAGAGGTTTATGAGCTTTGTTCCGAATTTTAGTCCTGCCTGCCTGTTAAACCGTTGCACCTGTTTTGTTCCTAATGCCTCTCCACTGGCAAATACCTGCCTTAAGCTTGAAATCCTGCTGAGATTCTTTTCATTTTCCATATATTCAATGAACATATTAAGCATTGACGGGACAAAGTGCATTGTCGTTATTTTATTCTTCTCTATTGCCTCGGTTATTGCACCGGGATCCTTCTCCCCTCCCGGTACCAGGAAACAGACCTTTGCTCCTGCAAAAAACCACCAGAACAGTTCCCATACCGAAACATCAAAGGTATAAGGTGTTTTTTGAAGTATTACGTCCAGCTCTCCTATTGGATACTTTTTATGCATCCAGTTGATTCTGTTTATCACGGAATAATGCTCTATCATAGCTCCTTTTGGCTTTCCGGTAGAGCCTGATGTATATATTACGTATGCCAGATTTCTTGATGTATTTATCTCATCCAAGTTTGAACTTACACCATTATATAGAGTCTCATCATCCAGGTCTAAAACGGTAAGCCTGGAATCGACTTCGCCTCCATCTGCCAACCCAATGCCATAAGCATTGTTCTTTGTCAAAAGTATATTGGCACCACTGTCCTCCAGCATAAACCTAACTCTTTCGTCAGGATATTCCGGACTTATCGGAAGATAGGCTCCGCCTGCCTTTAGGACTGCCAGTATTCCCACCATCATTTCTATTGAGCGTTCAAGCATTATTGCAACTATGCTGTCACCCTTAACACCATTCTGCCTCAATACTCTGGCAAGGGAGTTCGCTCTTTTGTTCAGTTCACTGTAAGTCAGTTTCTCATTTTCGAAGATTACCGCTATGCTGTCAGGGGTCTTTTCAACCTGCTCCTCAAATACACGGCTGATAGTCTTCTCCCTTGGGTATTCACTTTTTGTGTCATTAAAAGCTGACAGTATCTGTTTTTTCTCCTCTTTTGTCACTATTTCTATCGATGAAATTTCTATTTCCGGATTTTCAACCGCCTGTTTAAGGATTCTTTCAAAATGCCGTGCGAACCTTTCCATTGTCTCTGCTTTAAAAATCACCGCACAATATTCAAGTTTAAACTCTATACCCTCCTGATTTTCCTTAGCTTCAAGGGTAATATCAAATTTTGCTGCCTTGTTGTTCATTTCATAATTGGTAAACCTTAATCCATCGATTGTAAATTCAGGTATTTCCATATTCTGAAGCACAAACATAGTATCAAAAAGCGGATTTCTACTCATATCCCTTTTTATATTCAGTTTTTCCAAAAGCCAATCTAACTGGTAGTCTTGATTTTCAAATGCCTTTAATGCTTCTTTTCCTACTTCTTCAAGGAAGTAGGAGAAGGTTTTACTGGCTGTCGGAAAACTTCTAACAGGAATTGTATTTACAAACATACCCATGATGTTTTCCAAGTCAGGATGACCCCTTCCCGCTACAGGAGAACCGACAATAATATCATCCTGGCCACAATATTTTGACAGCAGAACATTGTATGCTGCCAAAAGAAACGCATAAAGGCTTACACCTTTTGATGATGCAAGCTTCCTAATCTTGTCTTTCAGGCCTTTATCAATACCAAATCTTATACTATCCCCCTCAAAGCTTCTCACAGCAGGCCTCTGAAAATCCAAAGGCATGGATAGTACGGGAATTTCACCAGAGAACTTACTTAACCAGTATTTCTCCGCTTTCTTTGAGCTTCCTTTGATTAAACTATCGTGTTTCCATTGCGCATAATCCTTGTACTGCAAACTTAATTCCTGTAATTTTACTCCCCTAAATAAGCTATCAAATTCTTTAACCATAATACCCATAGAAGTTCCATCCGATATGATATGGTGCATATCCAGCATCAAAATATGCTTCCTGTCAGATATTCTGACAAGTCCAACCCTTATAAGCGGTGATTTTGACAAATTGAAGGGCTTTATGAACTTCTGGGCCAACTCATCTATTTTTTTTCTTATATTTTCTTCACTATCTTCCAACTCATCTATATTAAGCCTCTCCATACTAAAATCCACCTGTTCATGTACCCTTTGAACAGGCTGCCCATCTATCACCTCAAAGGATGTACGGAGAGTTTCATGGCGCTGAATTAAGGCCTTAAAAACTTCCTCTACCTTTTGAACATCAAGAGAGCCTTCTATCATCATGGCTGCAGGGATGTTATAGCTTGTTCCTGAGCCCTCAATCCTATCCAAAGCATAAACTCTCTTCTGTGCCGGAGATACCGCATAATATGTGTTCATTTTTACAGTCGGAATCCTGATATATTCGCTTTTATCCGATCTATCCACAAATTCTGCAAGTTCCCTTATAGTCGGGAAGCTATACAGATCTTCCAAAGAAATCTCTGCATCAAAATGTTTATGTATTTTTGAAACCAGTATGGAAGCCTTGAGCGAATCCCCACCTTGTTCAAATATATTATCATTCCTACCGATGGTATTAATGTGCAACACCTCTCGGCAAATTCCGGCAAGTTTCTCTTCTGTCCCATCCTGGGGAGTGTCTGTAACCTGAAGGGCTTGGTACTCATTTAAAAGAATTTCGAGCTCTTTAATTGATAAATCATACTCACCCTTTTCATATCGCTCCGCCATCTTATATCTTTGAATCTTTCCGCTTGTTGTTTTAGGAATATCCTTAACCGGAATTATATGTGCAACCTCCAACCCCATCTTACTATATATATGATTTTTCAAACTGACAGCCAATTCAACAAAATGTATAAGCTTCTTTTTAAATAAAACTAAAATAATAATGTCATCTTTTTGCGAAACAGTATTAAATACACCACAAGCAACCACCCTGCCAAGTTCTATACCTTCAACCTGTTCAGATACCCTTTCTACGTCATGTGCATAATAGTTCTGCCCGTTTACAAATATTATATCCTTAGCCCTTCCGGTAACTATCAGCCTTCCGTCTTTCAAGAATCCCAAATCCCCGGTTTTCAGCCAACCATCCTCCCTGATAGTATTTAATGTGGCTTCCGGGTTATTATAGTACCCTGAAGTCACATTCTCTCCATGTATTTCGATATTACCCACCTTATTTTCACCCAATACACAGCCGTCATTATCACAAATCCTTACGGAAGAGCCCTTTACAGGATAGCCAAGATCGGCGAACTCCACCCAATTTGTGTCACAACTATTGTTTACTTCTTTTATGCTGTCTCCAACAAATAGAAATTCACGCTCAAGCTTTATGGAGGCAATTTCCTCATTAAGCGGTGGGAATGTTACTGCCAGACTTGCTTCCGCCATACCAAAAACATTGAACATCACATTGGACTTGAGACCATGGTCTTTCATCTTATCTAGGAACCTTTTGCATAAATCCACTGATATAGGTTCCGCTCCGTTAATTATCAACCTTACACAAGAAAGATCCCAATCAGCTGCTATTTCAGGTTTATAAAATTCAAGAAAGTACTTGTATCCGAAATTTGGTGATGAGAGAAGGTTTATTCTGTGTTCATTAGCCTTTTTCAGCCATAAAACCGGATGACGTATAAATAGAGATGTGGGCATAATGTATTGATTCATACCGGCTGCCATAGGTGCCAGATGAAATCCAATAAGTCCCATATCATGGGTTAAAGGCATCCAACTAAGAGAACTCTCTTCTGTAGTTGCAGCCATCCCTGAAATGATTCCGTCTATATTGGTTAACAGGTTGTGATGAGTAAGTACCACACCCTTGGGATCACCGGTTGAACCGGATGAAAATTGTATAAAGGCAATATCCTCACGTAAGGGTTTGTAAACAACTCCGGTACCATTAGATTCCATAAGTTCTTCAAGTAAAATCAATTTTTGAGCTACTTTTTCGATTTTCTCCTCGCTCAAGCCATCATCCGACAACTTCTGAAGAACTTTTGTCCCCTTATTATCAGTTAGTAGAAACGGATTCTTTAGAATATCCAGTATTCTTAATAACTTTTGCCTGTGTTCATGGTTGTTTCCAACCGTTACAGGAACAGGAATTATACCTCCAAGTATACAGGCCCAAAAACATAAAGCAAAGCCGTAATTATTCTCAATTTGAAAAACCAGCTCACTACCACGCCCAATGCCTTTAGCCTGCAAATTATGTAAGACTTCCAGTGATTTTTCATATAATTTCTTATATGAGATGTATACCTCATCACATTCTCCCTCAATGAATGTAATACCCTTATTATCATCCTTTTTCAAAATCAGCTCCGTCAAATTACTATATAGTTCCATCGGCATACATCCCCCAAATATATTCTCTCTTCATATCTCTTGGCATTTCATAAGAAATGCTACTCTATTTTTATTGCTTAGAATCCCCTAAATCCCAAACAACTCAACCCACTCTATTTCCATTCCCTTCCTACATGCTACCATAGCTTTTATCTAAATCAGCAAAATCACTAACTAACTCGTAAATATACTTCTTGAATTTTCAAGCCTATCAGTGACCTTTTTCATACTCTTTTCAAAAACATTTTTGGGAACAAGTTTGATATAGTTGGTGTCCTCTCCGTAGCACTTTCCAAGTGATTTTAGCAGAACCATCGGAACGGCATCATCATTTTCAGGTATGTACCCACGTTTATTGTCATGTTTCATAACATTCCATATCTCATCTATTGAATATAAATCCACGCTGGAAAGCGGGTTTGCCATTCCAATTTTCTCCAAAAGCCTGTAATGAACATCTACTTCATTTTCCTTAAGATAGCCCAATTCATGGCTTACCTCACTTTCAACCATTAGCCCGAACGCTACTCCCTCTCCATGCTTAATCTCACCCTTTGAAAGGAATTCAACAGCATGTCCGACTGTATGCCCGTACTCAAATACCAAGGCTTCTTTCTTTTCGTACATATCTTTTTTCAGAAGGCTGCATTTAGCTTTAATCGACAAATCCAGAAACAGATTAAATTCTTCAAATGTATATTCGACCCTATCATTGAGGATTTCGTACAATTCAGGTATTTGCTGCGGGATTACCGAAACAAGGTTTTTTACTAATTCAACCAGGCCTGCATTATAATCACGTTTTGGAAGGCTCAAAAGACTTGTATAATCTGTAAAAACCATTTCCGGTTTATAAAACATCCCTAAAAGGTTTTTGCCAAGGCTGGTATTTACTGCCTGCTTTAATGATAACACAGAATCTGTTGCTGCCATCACTGTAGTAGGAATATGAACAAGCTTTATTCCCCTGTACAGTAACCCTGCCACCAGACCTGCTATATTACCAAGAACTCCTCCTCCAACTGCAACTATGCAAGATTTTCTGTTAATGCCAAGTTCCAATAAGCGCTCTGAGATTAGTCCTACTTCAGCAACACTTTTATTCTTCTCGCTGACCTTTACACTTACAACCTCACAACTGATTTCTTTTTCCACCAACTTCTTTAATTTCATTGTATAATCTATATTCAACGCATCGTCAAATACTATAAAAGCGGAATTAATTCCAGTCAGTTTTAGCTTTTCAACAAAGTCTTCGGTATTGTCAGAAAGATAGTACGGATATTCCAATTCCCCTGTTTTTATGTGGTATTCATAAAGCATAGTTATTTCCTTCCTTTTCAAATTGATGGTTATGTGTCAGGCAACTAAAGCTTTTAAATCCTTAGAGATAAATATATGATTAACCCGGTTCATTTGTTTGCAAACAACCAGGTTGCATATGCGGGCATTAGAGCATTTTCAGAATATCCAGCCCGATAATCAAATTTATCTACTTTTACAATTCGATATCTATAGCATAATTATAAAGGGTTATTATCACAATGAATGGAATGGAACTTGAATCTTAAATGAATTTTTATTGAAAAAAAATTGAATTTTGAAAATTGTTTTTATCCTTCACTACTTTGCTAGAAAATGATTATTAGTTATCATTTAATATCCGATATATAATATGGAGATTGTGTGTTTCGACGTTAAAAAGAAGCTAACTATTCATATCAGTATACAATCATGAAAGTATCAACTTCACCCACAAAATTTATTCATACGCACCAGGAGTTATTTGAATTATTGTATTACTTGAATATAATTCACTAATTGCTTTCATACAATTTATATTCTATACACATGGAGGCACTATGAGTAATAAATGTATTGGTGTAATTACCGAAATTACTGAAGGCTTTTATTATGGTGTTTTATTAAAAAATATTTATCATGAAATAGTATCCAACAACATGCAGATGATAGTTATTCTGACACGTTTTCTTAATGGAAGTTGTTTGGATACTTATTATAAACTTGCATCAAATTATATTGATGGATATATCATATTACCAAATGCCGTTAATACCGATTACTATGAACATTTGTCACAGCTGAAAAAGCCTATTGTTATGATAGGTGGAGATATTGAAAGTGATAAATGCCATTATGTTCTAACAGACAATATTGGTGGAGCGAAGGCCTCTGTTGAACATTTAATTTATCATGGACATAGAAATATTGCATTTATTGCAGATTTTCGTCATTATGATATGAGAGAAAGGCATAAAGGATACCAACTTGCACTAGAAGAAAACGGGATCCCCTATGATGATAATTTAATATGTAACACAAAAGATACTTTGCAACTTGATGGAAAGCTGGCAATTAAAAAGTTTATTGATTCCGGGGCTAAGTTTACAGCAGTTGTTTGTGGTAATGATTATCTGGCTCAAGGTGCTATTGAGGCACTTATTGAATACGGTTTTATGGTTCCGGAAGATATAGCTGTGTTTGGCTATGATGATTTTGAACTTGCAAAAGAATATTCACCTCCAATATCAAGTGTTGTCCAGGATGTTCCCGGATTGGGTAAAACTGCTGCCAGTACGCTTATTAGCTTAATTAATGGTGAAAAGATTCCCTATAATAAAACTTACATAAAGTCAAATATTGTCACCCGCCTTTCGTGTAGTTGCACTGAAACTGCAGAAAATATATCTTTCAAAACCGAAAAAACCCCAGAGCAGTTAAAGAAAACAACTTTTTATATGGAAAAAGTTATGGATATATATATCAGGTTGGGAAGACAGATGGCTGAAGCCAGTTTGGAAGAAATAAAGGATTCTGTATGGCTTTTATTTCATAATTCCAAATGTGGCTGTTTGGGTTTAGTAAACGAAGATTACAGTGACAAACTAAGTGTCCAACGCATATATAATTCTTCTACGGAGAATCCTCAAAGGATAGATTTTTTATGCTCTTCCGAGTGTTTTCCACCTGAAGAATACACCTTTCAATTTCCATGTGTAGATGAGAAAGACATAATCTGGCTCCATATTATAAGATCTAATAATTCAGAATGGGGAATTTTAGCGACTGTAGCTCCACTTAATGAGATATCATCCTTATACAATTTCAACCATTTACTCTATGGGCTGGAGTCAATAGTTTTTACTCTTGAAAGGGAAGCCTTCCGCCAAAAAATGTTGCTGAACGAAAACCACTTAAGAAGCCTTTTAAATAATGCCGGACAAGGATTCTTGACAATCAATGACAATCTTATGGTAGAAGGGGAGTACAGCAGTGTTTGCATAGATATCTTTCAAAGAGAAATAGCCAATCAATTTTTCCCATCGTTGGTCTATACACAAAATAGCGAATCTGAAACCTTCTTATGTACTGAATTAAAAAAATCATTTAATCACGAAGACGTACAAAATACATCTATATATTTTGATTCATTATCAGGTCTTGTTGATATAAACCAAAAGAAGGTATATATAGAATACAAACTGATTTTGGATGCCAGTAAAAGAAAAAAAATCATGGTTATTATGACTGATGTTACAGAGAAAAGTAAACTTAAAGAATCGATAAAGGAGCTTAAAGACTATACCATAGCCTTAAATACACTTTCCCAAACAGATGAACTTACAGGTCTCTATAATCGGAGAGGATTCTTGAATTTATCTCAGCGTGCACTAAAACTTGCAAAAGAGGAGGGTAAATCCGGACTTCTTTTCTTTGCTGATATGGATGGGCTAAAAAAAATAAACGATACATTTGGCCATGATGAAGGTGATGTTGCCATAAAAAAAATGGCAAAAGTATTAAAATGTTCCTTTAGAAAAGAAGATATTGTGGCAAGAATCGGAGGAGACGAATTTACAATTTTCACTTCAGACACCAACGAGGGATTAATAGAAACTGTCCAAAACAGGATTAGTTATTATTGTGATTTATTCAATAATAACTCAAACAATCAGTATAAACTCTCCCTTAGCTTGGGAGTGGTAAAGTATGATAAGGATTCCAATATTACAATTGAGCAGTTGATGATACAAGCTGACCAGTCATTGTATTATAAAAAAAGAATTAAAAACTCTGAATCAGATTAAGTTTCTATATAAAGTAAGTACTTGAACTCAATTTATATTAAGAATTCCAAGTAACATAGTCACAATACATTCCGTCAAAACAAAAGCAAGCCACACACCTGTCATATTCCAGATTCTACTTAATAAAAGAACCAGAGGAACAATAATAATACATCCTCTTGCTACAGAAATGATAAATGCATTCTTTGCACGTTCTGTAGCACTTAAATACATAGCCATAATTATATTGATACCCACAAAGAAAAAACCTGCAAAATAAATCCTGAGTCCTGTCTTTGCAATACGGGCTATTTCAAGGTTATTCTGGTTGTTAAAAATCCCGATGATATTGTCGGCATAAAAAAACATACCAAAATATATAACTGTTGCTATGGAAAGCGAGGTTAGCAAAGCATATTTAAGCACTTTTCCTAACACCTCATAATTTTTCAATCCATATCCTTTGCTGATAAGAGGTTGTACACCTTGTGCTATTCCGGTAAATATTGCAATACCCACAAGTGCTATATTGGCAACAATTCCATATGCAGCAACACCCAAGTTGCCCTTTAGCCTTAAAATCACAAGATTAAAGGTTATAAGAACAACAGCGGAAGAAACCTCAGTAATAAAAGTAGACAATCCTAAACTAAATATATCCAAAATCGAAGACCAGACTATTCTGTTTTGAATATACATAAAATTGTTTTTTCCTTTCACAAAATGTATTAGAAGTATGACGATGCTTATTATTGGTGCAAGACCAGTTGCAAAAGCAGCGCCAAACATACCCATTTTAAGTGGGAACATGAATATATAATCTAAAACAATATTTGAAAAGCTACCTGTCAACATTGCAATCATTGATAAATTCGGATTATTATCATTACGCACAAAAGCAAGCAAAACGTTATTTATGATAAAAAATGGCGCAAAGCATAGTATTACCGTCAAGTATGTTTTTGTCAGCGGTAATGTGTACATATCGGCACCTAGAAGCAAAGCTAAAGATCTTGACCCGGATATACCGATTATTGCAAAGATAACTCCTGATAGAACACCTAATTTCATACTGGTGGTAAATACCATATTAGCTTCCTTATCTTTGTTTTGGGCTCTTAATATACTGTATCTTGCAGCTCCGCCAATACCAATCATTAATCCGGTGCCATGAATCACACTATAAATCGGAATAGAAAAATTAAGCGCTGTAATACCATCGGCTCCTAATGCTTTGGCTATAAAAAAAGTATCTGCTAAAATGTAACAGGAAAGCCCTATCATACCCATGATATTTAAACCAACATATTTTATGAAGTTTTTGATTAAAGACTTTTCCATACAATACTCCTCCTTCAAAATATTTCGCAGCGGAAGCAGTAATCAAAGTAGTAGGTTCCGCTGCGATAAACAGATGAACTATATCTTCTATACAGTTTGCAAAACAAACTTTTAGAAGATATAGTAAAAAGGTGCCCTAAAAACATTCCTTCTAAGACCTAACGGAATGTTTCAGAACACCTTAAAAACTTTACCCGGTGGCAAAGTCTAGGCTTAACTAGCAAAACAATTGCTATAATAATATAGTTTTAACGAGATGTCAATACCACAAATAACCCTCCAATATATTCCATGCTATCAAAATAATAATTGTTACTACGGCAGCCATTATTATTTTTTAATTCGTTTCTTCTTGTAATGTTAAGGTTTATATGCTAACACCAAGCTTGGCTCCTTGGTATATGGCATCTGTGATATTACCGGTTTTATTTGCATCTCCGATGATGTGTATTTTCTTGCCGGTTTCCTGCATAGGCTTTTCTAAAGGATTATACGATTTTACACCTACAGCGAGAATAATGGAATCAAATCCTTTTAAGGTTTGCTCAGCCCCATCTTTTTCAACCGTTACGTTTCCTTTCGAAAGGGCTTTTACCTTTGTGTTTGTCAGGATGTTAACACCATATTTAATTAATCGTTGATGAGTTAAAAAGCGAATATCAGGATGCTCTTCTTTTGCAATTTCATCTCTCATTTCTACGATGGTTACCTGACGATTCTGATTGGCAAGCATTTCTCCTGTCTCTACACCAACTTGACCTCCGCCAATGATAATTACCTTATCTCCTGGTAATTCTTTTCCTTCAAGTACATCAACGGCTTGTACAACGCCTGCTTCGTCTATACCTTCAAATGCCGGTCGAATTGGCACACCGCCTGTAGCCAGGACAATTTCATCAAAATCTGCAACCGTTTCCGGAGTTGCTTCCATACCTAATTTATAAGTAACACCATGTTTCTTTCCCAAGGTCATATAAGTTTGAACGGCTTTTAATAGTTCTTGTTTATATGGTGGTCTTGCTCCAACTGCAATTTGTCCGCCGGGACGATCTGCTTTATCAAATACTGTAACCAAATGCCCACGTTTCGCAGCTACCCAAGCAGTTTCAAGTCCGGCAGGACCAGCGCCGATAATTGCAATTCGTTTTGGCTCTTTCGGAGAAACAAGTTTTAGAATTCCCTCCTTTCCTGTGAACGGATTATACGTACAGGAAACCCCCGTATCCCATTCATCACGTCCACCCTCTCCTGCACATCTTTGGAGACAGGCTACACACGGAATGATTTCATCGATCCGGTTCTCTTTGACTTTATTCGGGAATTCGGGATCGGCTAAAGAAGGTCTTCCTAAGGACACAATATCCGCTGAACCTGAAGCAATGATATCCTCCGCGATGTATGGATCTACAATTCTTCCTGTGACAATCACCGGTATTTGCAGCATTTCTTTAATAAATGCTGAATTTACAGCATTAAATCCAGGCGCTATCGCTTGAGGAGCTAATGTTTTATAGCTTGTTCCATACGCACCACCTATGGAGACGCTAATCACATCCGCTCCGGCTTCTTCCAATACCTTGGCCGCTGTTCTGGCCTGCCTTACTCCCCAACTTTCATGTTCTGATTCTTCTGCACTGATTCGGATACTAACAGGAAAATCTTTGCCGCACTTTTCCTTAATCCTCTTTATGATTTCCACAGCAAATCTCATACGATTGTGAAAGTGTCCACCGAATTCATCCATCCGTTTGTTTGAATAAGGAGACATAAATTGCGCGATAATATATTGATGTGCGCCATGCAGTTCCACACCATCGTATCCTGCTTTTTTCGCTCGAACAGCTCCATCAACAAATCTCTCAATCAATTCATAAACTTCCTCTGTCTTTAGCTCTCTGGGAATTTCCTTATTCGAGGGACTGGCCACGGGAGATGGTGCAACAGGTTGCTTACCTGTGACCATAGAGTAAGACAGACGACCGGCATGATGTAGTTGACTGAAAATGAACCCGCCATTCTTATGGATCTCCTCCGTTAATTTCTTATGTCCCGGAATAAAAGAATCATCCCAAATACATAATTGACCTGGCATAGCCATACCAACAGGGTCAATGCACGTAAATTCGGTAATAATTAAGCCATAGCCCCCTTTGGCCCTGGTTACGTAGTAATCAATTGTACGTTCGGAAACTTGTCCATTAGGTTCGCCCAGGTGAGCGCCCATAGCTGGAACAATATATCGGTTTTTTAGTTCAACAGTACCGATTTTTATGGGGGATAGTGATTTGGAAAAACTCATCTTAACTCTCCTATTTAAAAAATTATAGTAACACGCTAGCGCTTTTTAACACAACAGTTTTACAATCTTTGATTACATTAAAATGTGCCTCATCTGCCTGTGCACCGCGCGCTCCAGAAATAAATTCTGTTACAGGCACTTGTTTACCTGTAAGGTAATCCAATCAAACAAAATCTTTACTGTAATATCATAACCAAAATCCATACATGGTATGCCAAACAAGAATTGATGAGTATCCGTCAAATCAGATTTATTTACTTTTCACAGCATTTTTTTGATATCTTTTATATGTTATACCAACTTTATCGCATTCCTTGAACTTTTTCCATACATATCAACAAATTTCGTTCAGAGCATTCCCTTTGTAGCTTTTCACTTATTTCATTACATTTAGCTAATACATCATTACTATGTATTAGCTGAAGACTTTCTGATAGCAATTTACTGTCAACACAATCAAATGGAAGCTCCTTACTTACCCCCAAAGCTTTTATTGCATGTGAATTTTCTCTTTGTTCGTCCATCCTGTAACAAATCACCTGGGGAATGCCTGCCTTCAAAGCTTCGTAACAAGTGCCTATTCCGCCGTGGTGCACAATAGCACAGCATTTATCAAGTAATTGCTCAAGTGGCAAATATTCTGCATGAATAATATTGTCAGGCAATTTTTCGGGTAATACATCTTTAAACTTTGTAAGGAATATACCTGGCTTTGACATCTTTTCGAGAGTAAATACCGCTTCCTTGAAGAATTTTCCATTATTTCGAAAAGCTGTTCCGGGGGTAAATAAAATGGGCTTTTCATGTGTTTTTAAAAAATTCATTACATTATCAGGCAAGTCGCTTTCTCCTTTAAGTGATTCAGGGAAACCAACAAAATCATTATATATACTATCTGATAACTTAAATTTTAAAAGCCAATCTGGGAAAAGAGACCAATTAATGCCTTCAAACATCCACTCAACACTGCTTTTTTTAAGTGGGTGTAACCCAAGTTCTCCCCTCACGTTATTTATTGTTTTTTTAAGAAGTTGATTATCAGTAAAACTATTTATTATTTTCACCATCTTATTTACCATAAGTGCAGAAAAACCGTCTGTTGCCATAAAGGTTCTAAGCCAATGCGGAGAAAGATTTATATTTATATTCCTAATTTTTAGCTTTTCTGCGGCAATTTTTGCACCATACACGCAAAAATGGTTTAATATAAGAGTATCAGGGGTTTTTAGTCTTGTGACAATATCATATATATCTTTTGAAGGCTTTAAATACAGATAATTAAAAAGCCTTTTTACAGCTTTTATTCCTTCACCTTTATCTTTAAACTTATTCCCTGTTGTCACAGCTGGAGTGGTTGCAATATAATAATCGTCAACTGTACCTATAGGATGGAATTCAAACCCTTCTGATGTAATCAGTTTTTCATAAAATGGATTTGTCAGAAATATTAATTGATGGCCACCTTTTGATAATACTCTTCCCATCCATATAAATGGATTTATATCACCGACACTACCTAATGTTACCATAATTATTCTCATGAAACCTCACATCCGATCACAGTATATTTTCAGCAAAAACTAATATTATAAGGTGGTGAACTCTAAAGTTAAATCTATATAGTACCTTAACGTTATTTAATTCAGATAAGTTGAGCTCAAGTATAATATAGTTATTCATATCAATGACTTAAGGTAAATTAGCAATAATATGAAGTGCATCCTCAAACCGCTTTGTTCTCATATTTTTAAGTGCTTGCTCCATATGGATCAAGGCATACTGAAGTTTAGCATCATCGTCGGCCAGATTAATTTCACCGTTCCATATTCGGTCATGAAAATCTCTGAAATCCGGTTTTTCCATCCCTGGTACAATGGGCTTACCCTTTGATCCGTGTAACATAAAAATAGCAAAGTAATACACATGCATCATCTGGCGAGCCAGAAAGAAGCGAGCCTGGCTGTATTCATCGGCTGGCTCCCCGAAATAATTCTGAAGATACTCTGCTTCATCAGCATCACTTTTTACAACAAAATTCGCAGCAACAGCCAGATCCATATAACGGTCATTTAAAAAGGATGCTTCCCAGTCCACAAGCCAAGCCCTCTCCCCATCAAAAAGAATGTTTTCAGGTTTAAGATCATTATGGCACGAAACTAAATCCTTACTATTACGAGGATAAACACTTGTGACCCGTGTATATTGTCTAAAAAGTTCTTCTGTCATACTCTCCGGAAGGACTTTGGCTTCCTGAAACTTTCTCACAAGGCCATTCATAGCCTCATGATAATTCGTAATCATAGGAAAAGGTGGCAGAGAATGCAGTCGGCGAAGCAATATTGGCAGCTTAATCTTTGCTTCATCCAAGGGAAATTCGCGAGCTTCCACATAATCTGTGATTGAAATTCTATCTTCTATATTCATGTACCATATCCGAGGAGCAAGCCCGGCTTCTGCAGCTACCTTCATGTTTGCAAACTGGTTGGTAGGATCACCCATTGCATCAGTACGAGTTATTACACGAAGCAAGTATGGGTTACCCTTCACGATAATGCGATAAACAAGGGCAGTTGAAAGCCCAGCGGTTAACATCCTTATGTCTTCATATTCATTTACTCCAAAGGTTGCCACAAGGGCTTGTTTAACAGCAGTAAGTTTTGTTTCCGGGATCATATTATTCCTCCTTAAAACGGCATCTGAGATATTATTCCTTAAATTATGGGCAATAATCTTTTGCCTTATTCACATTAATATATACAGTACTACACCCTGAAGTCTTGTCTGGTGAAATAGTGAAATGTGATACCTCATTATGATTAATTTTGTTAGTTTCTATGATATACCCATTAAATGTAAAATATAAGACTGTTAATTAAAATTTTTATATGATATAATGAAATTGGAAGATTATCAATGAACAAAAACAATAAAGGGATACACTATTGGCTTACTACAATACTCCAAATACATTCTCTCCGTAATGCTATCAATCCCAAAGTATACACCTGTCAATGCACCAACAATAGCTGCTGTTATATCCGTATCATTCCCTAAAGCTATAGCCGATTTAATAATTTGCTCATAATTGTCTGATGCTAAAATCATTCTCACTCTTCTTAAACTATTTACTATGAAACCTCCGCCTTTTCCTTCGGGTAGTTCGTCAGCACTAACGCTCCATTCAAGCTCATGGTAGAATTCTGAGAACTCTTTATTATGTTCTGTTATTGATAAGAAAATTACATAATTTCTAAATAAGGACTGATAAATTAAACACCTTACGAATTATTATTAGAAATTTATATAATAATTATATTTTATCTATTTAGGGTGAGGGAGAGTTGTAAATGAAAAAGATTATTTTTGTGGTGATTCTATCGTTGCTTGTGGTATGTTTTACGTCTGTATTGGCAATAGGTGCTGAAGACAGTACTCAGGAGGATATAGAAGGAACTTCTGATGATTGGTTGTTTGCAAAAGGAAATAAGATTGTAGATTGTAATGGAAATGAAGTGTGGTTAACAGGTACCAGTTGGTTCGGCTTTAATACCGAGACAAACTGCATTCACGGTCTTTGGAGGCCAGAATGCAATTTGGAAGATGCACTGTCAGAAATGGCAGACAGAGGAATAAATGTTTTAAGGATACCTCTCTCAACGGAATTACTATATAATTTTTCGCAAGGTGTATACACTTTTCCAACCTATTCCTTGGAGGATTCAAATCCAAATCTCGTGGAAAAAAACAGCTTGGAAATATTGGATATAATTATAAATCACTGCAAAAAGATTGGAATGAAAATTATTTTGAGTGTGCAAAGCCCAAAGTCTGATTCGCTGGGTGAAATGGATCCATTGTGGTATAAATCTGATATTACGACTGAAAAGTTTATGTCTTCATGGGTCTGGGTAGCAAACCGGTACAAAAATGATGATACAGTAATTGCGTATGATCTGAAAAATGCTCCACATGGTAGACCTTGGAGTGAAGATTCCTTTGCAAAATGGGACGATTCTCAGGATTTGAATAACTGGAAATACATTGCAGAAGAGACAGCAAAGAAAATACTTGAAGTCAATCCAAACCCACTGATTTTTGTAGAAGGTGTTGAGTCAGTGCCTAAGGAAGGAAAAGATTATACCTCAAAGAATTCTGAAGATTATGATACTACCTGGTGGGGAGCTAATCTTAGGGGTGTCGCAGAATATTCAATAAACCTTGGACAGTATCAAAATAAACTGGTCTATTCAACTCAAGACAATCCTGTAGTACCAAACGGAGAGTGGTATGGCTGGATGCCGGTCAAAATGTCCTACCAGAATTATTATGATCAAATATGGAGACCTAACTGGGCGTATATAATGGAGGAAAACAAGGCTCCGCTGTTTATTGCTGAATGGGGATCATATCTCGATAATGACAGAAGGGAAGAATGGATGGGCTACTTAAGCCAGTTCATCAAAGAAAACAAAATCAGCCACTCATTCTGGTGTTATAATTCGAACGCCGGTGACACTGGCGGTCTGGTACTTGATGACTTCTCAACCTGGGATGAAGAGAAATATGCTATTCTCGAACAAGTACTTTGGAAGGTTGATGGAAAGTTCGCGGGACTTGACCACAAAATCAAACTTGGAGCTAATGGTGCAGAGCCTGATATAGTTTTCACCGGCAGTAATCCCCTACCCACTCCAACACATACAAGCTATATTGTTGGAGATGTTGATGGCAATAATTCGAGAAATGCTATAGACTTCGGATTAATAAAACAATATTTATTGGGATTGATTTCTGATTTTCCAAGTCCCAATGGAAAGAAAGCTGCTGATGTTGATGGTGATGGAAACATAACAGCAATTGATTTTGGCTATTATAAGCAGTTTTTATTAGGTATGATTAGAAAATTCCCGGTTGAAAACAAGTAATACCATAAAGTTTCAATGGGGCTGAGGGAATGTACTAATTAACCATTATATATGGCTAAATCAATTTTGTTCAAAAAATCTTCAGCCTCTGTTATTATTTCTTCCGGAAATCCAATATAATCTAAAAGCTTTATTGCATTGCTGGAAGTTGATGCACCATCGTAAATCTTATAATCAAACCTAATATCATTATCTTTTATCTGTTCACGGAAGTGGTAATTAGCGTATACTTTATCCAGAATTGGTCAAAAAGTACGCTTTTTACCTTGACTTGCGAGCAACAAGAGCTTCAAAATACTATATGTAAGAAAGTTGAGTTATTAACTATCCAACCTCTATATATTTTGGATCTATAAAATCGGCCAGCCACACTTTTTCATTTCCTTTATAAAACTTGATTCCCTCATTCCAAGCATCCATTGCATTTACAACAAGTAAAACAGGATGTTCATCTCTCCTCTTACCAACTTGTAGAGCCATATCTGTGTCAACAGCCAGATGTACATATTGCCTTCCTTTTGGAATCAATCCTTTTTCCTTAATCATTGATAGGAATCGCCTTGTTGTTCCATGATATAAAACTTCAGGTGGTTGCAATGTTTCCTTTATTATCTTCTGAGGAATTGAATGCCCGTACAAAGCTCTTATTCTCTTGCCCTCCATTTCAAATCTCTTCTTATCACAGTTTTCCACCACATAAATAATATCTTTAATATCCAGCTCAGACCATTTCTCTTCCTCATGGAACGAGTATAGTAGTTGGTCAATATTTACCCATCCATGTTCATCAAGCTCCAGCTCATATTCCCATGGTGCATGCCTTAATGCATAAGACATCGCTTTACTTAATCTTGTATAATCCATTCGTCATCAACCTTCCTAAAAACGTCATATTCATTCACTATATCCATTCACTATATTCAAGGAACTTATTAATTAATGGATACACCATTTCCTTACCCCTAAGTCCCAAATACATTCTCTCCGGAATGTTATCAACCCCAAAGTATATACCTGCTAATCCGCCAGCAATAGCTGCCGTTGTATCTGTATCATCCCCTAAAGCTATAGCGGATTTAACTACTTGCTCATAATTGTCTGATACTAAAACCATTCTCACGCTTCTCAAACTATCTACTACAAAACCTCCGCCTTTTCCTACGGGTGGTTCGTCAGGACGAATGCTCCATTCAAGCTCATGGTAGAATTCTGAATCCTCTTTGTAGATTTGCCGTAGTCTTAAAACTGCTAAATTATAGGCTTCATTGATTGAATGTCCCTCCAACAACCTTCTCGCCCATAGGCAGTATAGGGCACAACAAACCTGATTGCATGCATGACCGTGAGTAACAAGTGATTGCAAATGTGCATCGTTAACAAGTTCTTCATCTGAGCCTTTGTGCCATAGAGCCAGAGGTAGAACTCTCATAAGAGAACCATTTCCTTTTCCCTCAGGAATTATATTACCGGATTCATAGGGTGACTTTCCATTTCTATATGCAATTAATGCTCTAGCCGTTTGATTTCCCACATCAAAAACTTTGTTACCTACTGCCCATAATCCGATATCATACCATTTTAGAAGTCTTGAGGCAAAATCATTTATATCCATTTTCCCACATGAAAGCAAGGAATCAAGAAGGCATAGAGCTTGTGCTCCGTCGTCTGACCATGTACCTGGCAATACACCTGAGTGTGATCTCATAAAATTCAGAGGTGGTTGATATTCAATTTGCTCTGGTTCCGGCAAGTCTTCAGGTCTATTGAATTCATAAGGAACTCCCAGAGCGTCACCGATTAATAATCCCCACAAACCGCCCAGTATTCTATCTTTAATACATAACATTATTTTCATCCAACTTTCTTATAATTTCAAACTTGATTCTGAAGGACTACTGAGACCCTCTCAGCTCAATAAATATTAACTCACAATATTCAACATTTAATTTTCATCATCACAGTAGAGCCTGCTCAAACACTCTTATCTTGGCTTTATCTGCAGAGTTATCATATATTGCAAATACAATTTTATCAAAAAGCAACTTATAGCCATCCTCATTCAATACTTTTCTAAAGTATCCTGCAACGTCCTCTGCTTTGTTCCTAAATACCCCACAACCGTATGCACCTAAAACTATGGCTCTATTATTATTTAAGGCAGCAATTAACAGAATCTTTTTAATTCTATTAATCATTACACTATGAATTTTCTCTATGTTTCCTTTTTCACGTTCCCGTACGACTCCAGCATTAACCGCAGGTGCTGTAATAAATGATACACGGAACGCTTCATTGTTTATACCTCCAATAAAACCACTAACTTTTACTATAGGGCTCTCCAACTATGGTTAAACCTATATAATTTTGAAGGCCTGTGTCCAGCATCCTTCGTAAACTGGTTTGTTTCAATAACCATATCTGCAATCTTTCTTCTAAACGCAGCAGCAAGAAGTTCTCTGCCAAGTATAACCTCATATACTTGCTGCAACTCTGATAAAGTGAATAATTCCGGCATAAGGTTAAATGCTATATCTGTGTACTCAATCTTATTCTTAAGCCTCTCAATTCCATATTCAATCATTTTAGCATGGTCAAAGGCAATTCCATTTGATTCTACTACCTCTCTTGATGTCTTTATTACCCTCCCCTCAACTGCTTCAACTACATTTACAATTGCAGATAAGGCTTCAGACTGGTCGTTCGCTTCGCTCACTGCTCGCCCATGCGTCCTGGACTGGTCGTTCCAAAGATTAATTGAATACTGCTTTTCCACAATATATCCTTTTTCAGTAATTGTTTTCTTTTCCTGAGTTATGTTATATCTAATATTGAACCATTTAGCATCATCTGCATCGTCTCCTGCAACAATATTTAGTTTAGTGCTATCTGCAAGAGCCATATACGAGCAACTGATTACCCTTGTTCTAGGGTCTCTGCCAACATCTCCCCAAGTATATAATTGCTCCATATAAACATTATCAACATTCGTTTCAGTTTTAAGTTCTCTAAGCGCTGCATCTTCTATGCTCTCCTGCATGGATACAAAGCCTCCGGGTAGTGCCCATTGTCCCATAAAGGGGTGATCTCCTCTTTTTACCATAAGAAGTTTCAGAGCTTTTTCCGGTAGCTTTCGATAATTTTCTTCCTCTTCGTCTACTACAGTAAAAATCAACATATCTACTGTGACAGATGGTCTTTCAAACATACTTGGATCGTATTTTTCCAGAAATTCTACCTCTGTTAAACCTTGTCTATTTCTCAATATCTCGTTCAAGTTATCACCTATCCTATACAGAAAAGTAAAACAGTGTTACCAACATTATATTTATAACACTTTGTTAATATCATTATATTAATATCTAATCACTATGTCAATACGAATTTTATTATTGCATAATTATTTTTGCCACACTTCGATTATCTCTTTTAATCTTTGTACTTTATCGTTTTTGTCAGTAAATCTCTTCCTTCAACAGTATTTGCAAAAATTGTCCTCACAGCCTCAATATATTTCTCCGGTTCTGTAAGTGACGGGCTATAATGAGTAAGCCACAGTTCGCCTACATTTCCTTGTTTGGCAAGCTGTCCCGCTTCCGAAAACATCATATGCTTTTTTTGCTCGGCTTTACCAGTGTCATTCTCATCACCATACATACCTTCACAAATAAAGAGGTCAGAGTCTTTAATAAACTCTGCCAATTCATCTGACGGCCTTGTATCTGTACAATAACAAATCTTAATTCCTTTTCTGGGTTTGCCTAAAACCATTTCAGGAGTAATAACTCTGTTACCTAGTGTTATTTTCTCACCTTTCTGCAAACTATTCCAGTAGTTTACAGGAATCATTAGTTCCTTAGCACGTTCAACATCAAATTTGCCCTGCCTTTTAATCTCAACACAATATGATAGACAGGTAAGGGTATGATCGACTGGTATACTCCTAATAAAAATATCACTAATACATGCTTCAGCATTTTCGTTATCAGGTAGTTCAATTAATCTCAACTCATAGGGCAATTCCGGCGAAATCACTGTTAACCCTTTAACCACTTCTTTTATTCCTGGAGGTCCCATCAAAGTTAAGGGCTCCTCTCTTCCCGAATTACCCAATGTAAGAAGGAATCCAGGTAAACCTGCCACATGATCAGCATGATAATGGGTAAATAGGACAGCATCAATTGACTTTAATCCCCAATCAGCCATTTTAAGTGGAATTTGAGTTCCTTCACCGCAGTCTATCAGAATCATTCTTCCGTTATATCTTACTAAAAGAGATGTGAGCCACCTGTTCGGCAATGGCATCATCCCTCCTGTTCCCAGTAAACAAACATCAATCATTATCTTCTCCTCCTTTACTCTGCTGCTTTTAAGTTATATATCGGTTTAATTATATTAATAATTTCAACAATATCCTGTATATTGCTTACTAATTCATCCATGGGCTTATAGTCCGGATTACTATTCCATTAATCATTTTATCATAATCATGCAAGTGTCTATGCCAATTCGGTCATAAAAATAAAAAAGCGGCCAAATCCTTATTATTGGACTCGCCACTCTTTTCCAGTATATACTTTTTATTGTAAAGCCCTTTATAAAAACTTTACCTGAATCTTTTATGCTCCATCGGCATTAAGGCTGACCCCTGAATTTATACCCTCAAAGAGCCACGGAACCCCCTGGCGCTGTAGTAAGATTCTGCACCATTATGATACACGAAAACATGGTTATAGCGACGATCGCAAAAGAGGGCGCCACCGAGTTTTCTAATCTCAGTAGGTGTTTTCACCCAACTTGACGTTTTCGTATCAAAATTTCCAAGCTTCTGCAATTCCCGATATTGTTCTTCAGTTAATAGCTCTATGCCCATTGAGGCTGCCATATCAATAGCGCTATTTTCCGGTCTATGTTCTTTCCTTGTCTCCAGCGCTTCACGGTCATAACAAATACTTCTGCGGCCTTTGGGACTTTCCTCTGAACAGTCATAAAAAATGTATTCGCCCGTCGTTTCATCATACCCAACAACATCTGGTTCTCCACCAGTTTTCTCCATTTCATTGAGTGAGCTCAGTTTTTCAGTATCAGCTTCCAGATTTGCTTGTACTTTAGCCCATTCAAGACCTTTATGGCGGTCCATATTTTTCTCAAAACGCTCTTTCAATATAGTGAGTAGTTCTTTGTTTGACATTGCTGTTTTCTCCTTTGCTTACACTCATCCAAGGCTATTTATTCTTTATTTTTTCCAGAGCTTTTCTTTTATTTTCGCTAACTCTAAACTCAACTATCTTCCTTATTAATCCAAACGGCATTGGTTTGTTAATTGGAAATTGAACAGACCCTTTTGCACCTTTATAATTGGATAATTCATCCTTGAAAGCTTCAATACCTGTTGGTGTAGGATAAAATCCAATATGGTTTTTATATGCTGCAAAGTGCACCAAATTGCCATGCAAATAATATGTGGGCATTTGGTAGCTGATTTTTTCTTCAGCCTCCGGTGCGGTATCTTTTACTAGCCTCCTCAGTTCTTGAAGAATTTCTTGAACCTCATTAGGAAATTGCAAAATATATTCATCTACAGAGTTAATCTTATTTTGTTCCATAGTTTTAGCCTCTTTTCTATCTCACTGTTACTCCTTAAGCCCCATCATATGCTTTTTGCAAAGCTTCCAAATCAAATTTCTTCATTTTCATGAATGCCTCTGTTACCCGCTGTAATTTTTCCCTGTCGCCGGATTTCATCATCTCATCCATTATCGCAGGTACAATTTGCCACGATACACCAAACTTGTCCTTTACCCAACCACATTGCTCTGCCTCAGGTACATCAGATAGCTTGTCCCAGAAGTAATCAATCTCCTCCTGGTCTTCACACTTTATAATGAGTGAAAATGCCTCATTAAAACTAAAATCCACATCAAAGCCGTTGTCCATTGCAGAAAAAGGAATACCGTCCAATTTAAACGCAGCATAGTTTATTTTTGCCTTTGGTAACTCTGCCTCTCCTTCTTTGTATCTGCTAATTGTCCCCATTTCTGAATTTTCAAACACCTCGGTATAGTACCTTACTGCTTCTTCAGCTTTCCCGCATGACTCATTAGAGAAAAGCAAGTTGGGTGTAATCTTTTGAGCACTTTGTCCAGGATCGGTGAGCATCAACTGCCAGGACAAACCATACCTGTCTTGAATCCAACCATACCACTTGCTAAAGGGGTATTCACCCAATGGCATTAATTCCGTTCCACCTTCAGATAATGATTTCCATTTCGCATTAACTTCTTCTATAGAGTAGCAGGCTACCATCAAGGAAATGGATGGGTTGAATTTGAAGAAAGGACCCGCACTAATCGCCTCAAATTGCTGTTCGCCTAGCTTGAAACTAACTCTTTCCGCATCTCCTGATGGGGTGTTCTCTATAACTGTTACATCCAATATTTTCGATTGGTCAAATAAACTGGTATAAAACAGAGCCGCTTCCCTAGCTTCCTTGTCGTACCATAAATGTGGAACAATTTTTTGCATATCAAGCTCCTCCCTAAATCTATTCTTATCTTCGTTTACTCCAATTATGTTTTATAGACTAAAGATACCCAATATGTTGCAAAATTAAGCAGCACTTTTATTATTTTTTAATTATAAACTTCAATTAACTTTTTTATTACACTTTCTATGGTGGAATGCTTAGTTCAGTACAGTTCCTTCCACAACACTTAATATTCTACTGATTGCTGTTGTACCAAGGCTCTGGTTGTAGCAGAACATTCCTACACTTTCAGACGCATCAGCCTGTTTATTCGCTCCCCAATTTTCAAAACTATAGATTTGTATCAAAATACTTATTTGCAGCATAGTATACATAAGATATTCTCAACAGAGTGTGATTTTATGATATTCAGCTATACCAGGCAGTGCCCGGCGAATCATTATCCATATATAGTTCAGCAAGGAGATACTTTATACAATATTGCAAGAAGACTTGAAGTCAGCCTTTCAGGAATACTTGCTTCAAATCCCGGAATAAATCCCTACAACCTCAGCATTGGCCAAACTTTGTGTATACCTGCTTGTCCATCAAATCATATAGCCTATATAATCCAACCTGGGGACACGTTATTTAAAATTTCACAGTTATTCAATGTGAGTATTTCAGCCATATTATCTTCAAATCCAAGTGTTGACCCAAATTACCTCAGAGTTGGGCAACGCATTTGTATCCCTCAGGTATGTCCTCCAAACTTTAGATAAACAATTATTCTATAAATCTTTCGTCTTGAAAGAGCTTCTTTTCATTATAATCGGTAGCCAAACTTCGCATTTATAGTTTGGCGAACAACTCATCCCAATCACCGCTGTAACAAACATGAAGATGATATACTGCTCCTCTCTATGTAGATATTTTATATTTATCACTAGAATAGTCCTCTTTATCGTCCCTATTCAAATTTTCCTTACTTAGAGAATTTATAACAGTCATCAGATATATCCTTGAAATTATGGTTATAACAGCTCCTATTACGCCTATTATTTGGTGATTGGTGGTAAGAGAGATTGCCAGCAGAACAATGGATATTCCCATTAGGATTATATATGTTCTGTCCTTGCCGATATATTTATCAACAATCTCCTGATGGTCCATTTCATTAAAATTACAAACTGACACCTCAAGAATTTTGTGAAATACCACAAGCTCAATAACTATTACGAACAGAGGATAAAACAGCATAATATGCAAGGTTTTAAAATTACCGCCTGCTAAAAAGGATATAACATCTCCCCCAAGGCTTGCTAGAACAAGTAGTATAGCACCTGTCTTAATTCCAGCAGAATCCCCTTCAGAGGAGTTTTCTTTAAAATCTGAAAGAGCTGTCAATACAAGGATCCAGCCTACAAAGGCAGGTAGTAAGGTTATTATTCCAATTGTTAATCTAAAGGTTGCAATAAAGATTCCCCAGAATATTCTCTTGTAGTCCATTGACATCTAAAACGCCTCCCTTGCTTTGATATATCTATACAAATCCATAAAGCTGTAGTTGTGGTAATTATTGCTTACACTGCAGTGTCTTTCGTTGTAATACGTTCCACTATTATCAGTAAATGCCACCTTTGGTTGTATATCAAACAGGCTATATTCACTGATTATATTATCCGAAGAGCTTATCTTAGTTGTAAGATCTAAAAAGTTTCCTTCCTGAAGTTTCATTCCCACTGTAGTATAGGGATCGCTGCCATTTACTTTCCATTGAATTCTATCCTTAAATTTTTCCATGAGAGGGCTTTCAATAGCTGTAACAGTCAAACCCCCAAGAATTTTGTAGCTTGTTTTTTCAGTTCCGTCAGAGTTTGCAAATCAAGAAACGTCCCTAATGGGACTTTCCCCGGACATGTGCTCGAAAATATGTATTTCTCCAATATCAACTGTCATTTGGTGGGAATCACTAAACAGGATGCTGGCTTGTGTAAGAACTACACCATCCAGATCTTTTCCTTCATCGGTTTCGTATAGCTGCTTGAAAGATTGTATTTCTCCTTCAGTTCGTTGACCATCTTGTATAAAGAATTCTTATATTCCTTGTCTGCCCCACCGGTCTTATAAAGCGCTGCTAAATCCTTGTATAAATGAGGAACTTCCTTTCTTATGAAATCAAAAAATACTGCCCTTGTTTTCCCCCTCAGGTACAATGTTCCGGGTAAAACATAATGAACACCGCTGTCTTGTGCCATACTAAAAAGCAAATCAAAATTCTCAAAACTATCTGTCAGGAAGGGAATTATAGGCATTACATGCAGCCCAACAGATGCATTTGTCTTTCTGAATGTTTTCAGCATATTGAAGCGTTTAGCTGATTCCACTCCACCAGGCTCAATACGCTTCCTGATATTTTCATTCATAGTTGTAATGGTTGCAGCAACATTAATATAGGTTATTCTGGACAGTTCATCAATCAAGTCATAGTCTCTAAGTATCAAATCTGATTTGGTAGATATAATTGCTGGGGTTCGGTATTTGATAAGCAGCTTTAAAATGTCCGGCATCAACCTGTAATGTTCTTCTGCAGTCTGATAGCTGTCAGTAACACCACCAATATTTACGATCTCTCGTTTCCATTTTGGATTACTAAGCTGTTTTTCAAGCTGCTCAACGATATTTGTTTTTACAAAGATATTCCCGAAATAATCCTCAGAATCAAGATAATCATGCGAATATATTGCATAACAATACTTGCAGCCATGCTCACAGCCCCGGTAAATATTTAAATCCCAGCTATATGGTATCCGCCTTTTAAGCTTATTCATAGCAGTTTCACAACTAATTTCTATATATTTTTGTTTTTCCATAATGAGACCTCATTTATTATTTTTCATTTCCAACAGCATTTTCAATTGCTATTCTCTGGCCATCATAAAGCTTTCATAATGATCACTGCCGGAATAGGTCTTTGTGAATAAGTCGGGTAAATACTTTTTATAATACTTACTGCTCATCCCAAATGACCATATTCAATCTCCGACTTTCATTTCCATTTGATAATAATCTATAATGGTACCGTCTGAAGCATACTTTTGTCCTTCTCTACATATATTAAAGCCACATTTTATATAACACTGTATTGCTCTTAAGTTTGTTTTGCGAACATTCAGCCTGATATTTCTAAAAGAGATCCTCTGTTTGGAAATCCGGATTGCTTCTTTAATTGCAACACTTCCGATGCCCTTATCTCTGTGCTGCTCCCCGGAGATAAAAATACCAAGGATCATAGTATCATTCCCTTCCGTATCTTTTTCAAGCCAGACAGAGCCAATGTCATGTGTGCCTTTTTCGATGATAAACCAGCACACTCTTGAAGAGTCATAGTCTACCACACTGCTATTGTTTGGGCACAGTCTGCTTAAATAACCGGCCAGCTTTGAATCATTCTGCCAAACTCTATAAATCCTTTCATCAGACTTTGTAACATCTCTCAAAGTAACCATTAATCCTGCTCCATAATAAAAGTGGTACATAGAAAAACCTTCCATGTACCATCCATTATATATTATTCAATTACTACTTTCCAACTGAAATAAATCCAATAAGGACTATAATCGTTTTTACCCTTGAAGCTCATTTTTAAGTTTCCATGGGTTCAACACAAGCAATTTCCCTTTAAATCTTGGAAATGCTATCTTTCGGGGCAATAGGCATATATAAATCCATACCCCCGGTGTGCTCAAATTCATCATTGAAATGTAAATGCTCCTCAAGCCATTGATGATCTGCAGCAACATATTTACTTTCATTAATCCATTTAGTGAATCTTTGCCAAGTGTCATATATTCCTGAGCCATCCTCACCACCAGCGAGGTTTTTAACTCCACATACAGCATAAAGTCCGCCTTCGAAGGTTTTTGTCTTGACAAGACTGTCATTTACAACGATATCCTCTCCTATTGTAACCCACACCTCATAACCATACTCAGCTTGCTCCGGACTGGTCGGACTGGGATTATTAAAGCCGAATATACGCAGTTTATCTTTTTCAAAGCTTAAGCCGCTTCTTTTTAACCAGTCACTCATTACTGAAAATGCTCCTTTTTCAGGCTCTACACCATAGTAGCAATAGTAGGCAACTCTGAATGGCTTTAATTCTTTTAATACTTTAATATCAGGATACTTTTCAAGAAGTTCTCCATCTTGAATATCATAATACTTATCCAAAATATTCACCCTTTCAAAACTGTAATTAAGATTATTTTTTCTGAACGCACTTGGTGGATTTCCTGTGATACGTTTGAAAGCCCTTGTTAATGCCTCATTACTTTCAAATCCATACTTTAGAGCTATATCCAGAATACTATCATCCGTTTCCTTGATATCCCTAACAGCGTTGCTTATTCTCCTATTACGGATATATTCCTTAACTGCATATCCGGTTAACGCAAAGAACATGCGATAGTAATTTGAACATGACATAAAAGCTTCCTGAGCTGCTTTCTCAATCTCAATATCCTCTTTGAGCTTGTTTTCAATGTAGTCAATGGATTTTTGAATGCGTTCGTAATAGTTCATCCGGAGTACTCCTTGGTATCATATGATAAATTTATTTTATCATATACCTACCTTGCTTTCTTGATTTTTTCTCCAAAACTTAACAAGTTTAAGAACTTCAATAAACAGCAAAAATAGTCGAGAACCCAAAAACTCTCTAAATGCTTTATATAAGGATTTTCAATCCGTATATTCCTTTAATGCTCCTCTAAAAGCTGTGTGCCGCGAATATTTTTTTAAATACATTTCTATAATAATTTTTTTTGCATTTTTCTCACCTAACGATTCCTTTACTTCTCCCACCGCAGCTGCCAATAAAGCAACATCATTGTACTTACTTCTGTATTTTCCACCTACAATCCCATCTATTCTTTTATCAATTACAATTTCCAGCCACTCAACATATGATTTTATATCATCCATAGCTATTTCATAATTCACTTTCCACAGACAAAAGATATTCCAAAATATTTCTTCACCTTTCTGTACGCTCACGTCAGTTTCAAACACATAATTTTCTTTCATGAACACAAGATTTTTACTCTTATTAAATCCAAGACTATTTGAAAGATTGGCTGCTATCTTTTTACCGGCTTTTCTCAATCTTTTATCCGCATATAGATACAATAACATCAAATCTATCCCAGTCCCAATAAAATGACCGCTCCACCCCAATGACCTTTTCTTTTCCATACACCAATCTCTAATCTTTTCAAAATGACCTGAAAAAAAGTACAGATATTTATAATTTATTTCATCAATACTATTTTTCGCAGTTTCAGATATATACTGCTTGTTGTGGTCATTAGATATACACAACTTTTCAATTCTATTCTCAGCAAGCTCCTTATATTTCCTCGTCACCTCTCCGTCCACAAAAAGCCTTAAATAATTGGGTATGGTTGAATTGGAGAAAAAGGCTTCATACCAACATTTTTTCATAAATTCACTATCATTCACGCAAAAGGATGCTTGGGCGGTTTTTACAGCAATTTCGCCGCGTATTTTCAAATCACATTTCAGTTGACCAAGAGCTTCCTTTCCAACCTCTTCCATTTTCTCATAATCATGGGTCTTTTCATATTCCAACAATGCAGCCAGATAAACAGATGGATGCTCTTTATAGACTTGTCTTGCCATTTCCACCAAACCCGCTGTACCTTTATAATACAATATGCCCTCCCTTAACAAACGCGCTGCAATATCGCCACTCTGCTGCATAAGAAAATCAATCCATGATTGAAAAAACAGATCCGTATCTCTTAATTCTTCCCTGCCTACTGAAAAAATGTCTTCAATATGTATTTCCTTAAAATACGAATATGAAAAATATGAATACAGGCTGCTTGCTCGTTTATTTGCTGGTTGTAACTGATAATCCGAATACAGTACTTCTAATGCAAGCACTTTTAAATTAACTGCAACTAACCTTTCATCTACCATTTCTTCAAGACTTAGTTCAAAAGAATCTCCACCCCACTCATCTTCAACAAAAATCTGTGTGTCCATAACCAATTTATACACCGACAATGCTTCTTCATATCTGCAATCATTCACGCAGTCATGCGCGAATAAAACAGCGTCTACGATTATCCTTCCGATACCCTCATTGTCCTCATATTCCCATATCCAATCACTTGCCCAATAGCCGTTAGAATAATCTTCATACCCATGTGCAGATAAACACAATTCATCATCTTCTATTTTTGTAAAAACATCTTTAATATCAGATAACTTACCTTTAACTTTTTCATCCGGCATTAATCTATTCAACTGAATTTTCTTACCATTTTCTTTTCGATCACTTTGATTACAACAATCATTAAGCAGTTGAAGAAACAGCTCTCTTTTGTTTTCAGGTGTTTTCCTTGCAATATTGTGCAAACAGCTTCTTAATTCTTCTGCACTCATACTTTCCAATTTTTCATCTGACCTCTGAGTAAATACTTTTTGATTCATTTTACCTCCTTGATTGCTTCTAATGATTATTCTATTTATTTTCAAGTTTAATGAGCGATATATCACCCCTATGGAATTCAAGCCTATATAAAAATATTAATGATACCCATGGCAAATCCGATTACAGCACCAAGGTTTACAACCATATTGAGTTCGGTTTTCATAACTGAAAGCACTAGTGCTTCCATTGACTCGTTGCTCATACTTGTAATCTTTTCCTCGACAATTTCGCTGATTTTAAAACGTTTTACGAAGCTTTCAACATTACTGTTTATAAAATTGATATATAGGTCACCGAGCTTGTTTTGCATTTTTAACATGACAGCTTCCTTGTCACTAAACATACTGTAGATTTGCCTATTCTCAAGCTCCGATACTTCGCTGGAAAGAAAGCTTTCTATTTTGTCTATTCCATCGGTTTTAATGTATTCATTTATTTGCTCACCAATTGGTACCGCAATGTAATTTATAGTCTTTTCATTAATTAAAAAAGAGAGCATTGGGTTGCTCAGCTTTTGTTTTAAAACTTCTACACCCCTGTCGGTTATTACTTTACCTACATCCATATTCAATAACCCGTATACGATTTTATCAGTAATTTTGTGAGATAATTCATCTCTCTTTTGTGAATATATATCTTCTCCCATAATTTCTGAAAGCATTGATTTAGCTGTTGTATCTTCTGAAACTCTTTCGTTTATAGTTTTCATAATTTCATATACAAAAGTATTTTTCATTTCTTCAGAAGCAATTATTGACATGACTTCATTTTCACCAAATAATACGTTTCCCACTGTTCTACCGACTGCTTTTGCAAGGTCGGCTTTCCTTTTTGGAATAATTCCGGGTGTAAAAGGTAATGTATATTTACCGATTTTTACAGCATTTTTAGGCCTGAAAAGCATTTTAACTGCTATATAATTTGTAAAAAGGCCTATAATAGCGCCAACGATTGGTCCTGACAAAACTTTTACTATTTGCATACTAAATTTCCTTTCTGAATTTTAAACCATATTATCACAATTATTCTATTTGTCAATAAATTCATATAAAGATAGGCACAATTAAGCTTTCCAACTTAATATTAGTTATTACGGGATTCATAAATCTGTTTATTACATCCAATATTATTTTACCACCGACAAAGAAAAGCATTCTGACAACAAAATTTGCAAAAAGAATAACCCACAGCACTTGATTTACTTTTTCTAAAACATCTGTTGTCATGGGTAATGGCGAAAAAATACCTGTGGCAACATAATTCTTTTGAATTATAGTGTCACAGGTATTTTCCCTGCTACCGGTTCTTTTGCCAGCCCAGCCCCACACATTGAAAAGAGTTTATAGCCGGAGCTTATTCTTAATCTTCGCATACTTTTATTCCGCATTTCGGGCATATGTGGTAATTCCCACCTTTAAATATATAATATATTGATACGGGAATAACACCTATTACCAGTAATAATACACTCTCTTTTCCTTCTCTTATTGCATAAACATAAGGAATTGCCCCCAGAAATATGAGCAACAAAAACATAAATAAGCTCCCTTTTTCTTTACTTATTGCATAACCAGTAAAACCACAATTTGGATTCGAGCAAATAAATTTTATTTTTTCCAAGTACAAATGGCGGATAATTTCAATTATTATAACTATTACAAGAAATATCATAAATGCAATCATTTTCAGCATTCTCCTTTTATTACTTGTAAATTATAAACTCTTATATTACTATCGGTAATTTTTAAGAATAATCAACAAAAAACACAATACAAGTTTTACAATGTACTAAACTTATCTGCAAACAGCTTAGGCATTTGTGCCTTCACATTCAAAAGTGGGGGTTTGCATATTCACCAGGGAGTGTGCAAAATCATGATACAGATAAGAAATATTTACACCCTTTATTCTTTAGGACACATAACAATAATTCTATACGGTGTAGTTTGGGCTGGAATGCTCATTGTAGTAGGACCATATATAACGATTAGATTATGGTTTGCAGGGTTTTGAGTAAAGGCTTGCCCATTTTCCAGCATTATCTGAGTAAATGGACCGATATTTAATTTCAAAGTACCATCACTGCTTAACAACTGTTCATTAAAATAGTCTACTTTCACATTCTGACCTGGTGCAAGTTTTGACATAACAATCGCCTGATATTGTGGCGGATATATTAAAGGAGCGGGAGCATTTGCATCATAAAATCCTATTACAGTGTATCCTGCTGCCATCATTGTATGATCTACAATGTACGTATTCGGCGATACTACAAAGTTCACAATACTTCCTTCTCTGTTTTGAACTGTCATTAGCTTATAGCATCCTATTGATTCGCCAGTTTGTGTCGTAAAATCATTAATCATCGTAAGAATACCGTAGAAAGAACCAAAAGTTGTCATATTTATTCCTCCATTTCAACTTGAAGTTTATTGTAATATAGTATATTCACACTATTGAATTTATGCTAATTACATGTTCCCGCATACAGTGCAGGAGGATTGCTGCTATTACCGGTTTGAACAAGGATAAAGCAAATAAAATTCTGAGGAGTTTGATAGAAGAACCGTCCACATGTCTACAAGCATACATCACCTAATGCAAGTACATCTTATGTAACATGTAACATAAGTTGCAAAATAATCATATTATGTTAATATGTAAAGTTAAAACATTTGGGAGATGATGATAAATGGCAATAAGGCACTATGTATTGCTAGCAACTGATGGTTTTATTGATTTACCAAATTCACCTGATTTATGCACAACAGATAGAGAATCTATTTATGTTTTTAGTTTTATCGGTGGTCTTTATAAGGTCATCGATGGAGGTACAGTAAGTTACGAAAATCCTGACCTTAACTGGGAGAATCAGAACAACTGGAGCAATTTGTTTGCTTTAAGAGGTCAAGGAACAGTTCCTTCCCCTATTATTTGGGGAGAGGTAGGAGATCAAATATATGTTACACTAATTAACTTAGGTATGAAGGAAAGACCAGACCTCATGGATCCACATACTGTGCATCTTCATGGGGCTCATGTAGCAACACAACTGGATGGTTTCCCAGAGACATCATTCGGAGTACCAATGTGGATGGATTCGACAATGGAACCGCCTAATGCGACCTATTTCTTCCAGCCTGAAAATCCTGGAACCTATATGTATCACTGCCATGTAGAGGCATCTGAACATGTTCAGATGGGGATGTATGGAGGATTAATTATCTATCCTTCTAAGGAGAGCTTGGCAGGTGCGGGTATTATCCAAGATAAAAAGGGAAGATGGTTTTTAGATGGTAAACGCCAACGACATATTCCAAAGACTGCAACTAATAGAAGTTTTGCTTATAACGATATAAACACCTATTTTGACAAAGAATATGTAATGCTACTTTCTGACGTTGATTCAACTTGGCATAACGCAGTATTAAAACCAGAAGAAAATCCAAATTTTAACGCAGTTAATTATAAACCTGATTATTGGCTTGTTAATGGTCGCGCATTCCCTGATACATTACTTCCGCATCCTCAAACTCCACCTCAAGGAAGTAATCCTAATTTGACACAAATAAATTATGAATCATATGTTCATGTAGCGACAGATGAAAAATTCTTACTAAGAATGATCAACATAGGCTATCAGGTTGTACCATGGCATATTCATGGATGGCATTTTACAGTTGTCGGTAAAGATGCTCACATAAGTCCATTCTTAAGGATTGCTACTAAGTTAAATAAAGAAGATAAATGCTATAAGGGGCATATAGACCATGAAACACAGAATATGGGGTTTACAGTAACAATCGGATCAGGAGAGACTTATGACTTACTGATTACAGCTGATGATAAGAGACCTCTATATAGAAATTATATTGTTAATGGTCAAGATGGATTTCCATCATTTTGCTCACAATTAGCTAAGCTGGATCCTGCTGCAATTGCTGATATTCCTACTGAGCCAGTTAATTGCTCAAACCCTAGTACAGTAAATTATGTTGAGATATGTCAAGATATAAAAGGTGTTGATAGGTTCTTTCCACAATTTTATCCAGCCCACAATCATGATGACTACAAAGTTACAAATAATGGAGTATATCCAGGTGGCCAGCTGATTTACATTCAAACTGATGCACCAAAAAATTGTGATAAGAAATGTTAAAATAAACATTTAAGCAAGAGTAAACATCAATATTATAAGATAAGTAAAGGGTACCTTTTTAACAGGTACCCTTCATTAGGAAGGTAGTTATAATGAAGTTAATAAAATGGTTAATAAATGTATGGTATTTAATAACATATAGATTAAAAAGAGAAAAGTTATATATTATAAAGGCCCAGTTAAGTGGAAATGGAAGTTTTATCGATATTAGGTATAGTCTAACCAGACCTGATCTACTTAAAAGTAAGGATCATATTTATTTAATTGACGAAGAAAGTGGAAAGAAATTTTATCTAATGAGACTTCCCAGGTATGGACCAATACAGACAAAACACAATAAGTTCCAACATACAGGGATATTACTATTCCGAAATATTGATAATAAAATAAAATCAGGTTCAAATTTTACATTAGTTTTTGGGAAATTCGAAGTGAAAGGCATAATAGAACAGGGACAAGGAAACAGGTAGAAAATATATACATTGGAATTAGGTGAAGCAGCAGCTGAGTCTATAGGAATAGTCAAAATCACAACCAATTTGGACATATATTTCAAGGAGAAAATTTCCATTGACAGGTCAAGCCGACTTATATTAAAATATACGAAAAGCGATGACGAAGATAAGTAACATGAATTATCGTTCACAGTGAGCGGGGAATGGTGAGAACCCTGTAAAGTGAATTCATGCGAATAACACTTCACCAGCTTCAATCTGAAAGTCTTATGGCAAGTAGGTGCGACGTAAGCCGAACGTTACAATGGCAGACACTAAGGAGTGACTGCACGGGGAAGTGCAGTAATTCAGGTGGTACCGCGGACGATGATAGCGCTGTTCGCCCTGAAATTTTTATATTTCGGGCGAGCAGCTTTTTGTATTTATAGATGCTCTCCCGACAACAGTGAATGAGAAAAGAAGGGATGGAGAGATTTTATGTCTGAGATTTATCGCAGTAAAACAATGGATCAAATCTTCGAAAAGGATATTGGTTCCGTCATAAGAATTGCCGGTTGGGTGGAAAACATCCGGGATCATGGTGGTGTGTCTTTCATAGATCTTAGGGACATGTACGGCGTCATGCAGGTCGTGTTCAGAAACGCCGAGCTTTTAAAGGGCATCAGAAAAGAAGAATGCCTGTCCATTGAAGGACCGGTGGAAAGCCGCGATGAGGAAACCTACAACCCGAAGATTCCCACAGGTACTATTGAGCTTGCAGCACAAAAGGTCACAGTTTTAGGCCGGGTCTATACGGATCTGCCGTTTGAAATCGCCACTTCCAAGGAAATTCGTGAGGAAGTGCGCCTGAAGTATCGTTATCTTGATTTGAGAAACCGGAAGGTGAAGGAGAACATCCTTTTCAGGTCCCAGGTGATCAGCTTTTTAAGACAGAAAATGAGCGAGATGGGATTTGTCGAAATCCAAACGCCGATTCTGTCGGTATCCTCTCCCGAAGGAGCAAGGGATTATATCGTTCCGTCCAGAAAGTATAAAGGAAAATTCTATGCACTACCCCAGGCACCCCAGATCTATAAACAGCTATTGATGGTTTCAGGCTTTGATAGGTATTTCCAGATCGCTCCCTGCTTCCGCGACGAAGATGCGCGCGCGGATCGTTCTCCGGGTGAATTCTATCAGCTCGACTTTGAAATGAGCTTTGCAACCCAGGAAGACGTTTTCCGCGTAGGCGAGGAGGTTCTGACCACAACCTTTGAAAAGTTCGCACCCGAAGGGTATGAAATCACCGAAGCGCCGTTCCCTGTCTACAGCTATAAGCAGGCCATGCTGGAGTTCGGCACCGACAAGCCGGATCTGCGCAACCCCTTGCGCATTATCGATGTGACCGATTTCTTCCAGAGGTGCTCCTTCAAACCCTTCCACAACAAGACGGTCAGAGCCATCAAGGTTCATGCCGAATTGTCCAAGGGTTTCCATGAAAAGCTACTGGAATATGCGATGTCCATTGGCATGGGTGGTCTCGGCTATCTTGAAATTCAAGAGGATATGAGCTATAAAGGTCCCATCGATAAATTCATACCCGAGGAACTTAAAAAGGAACTGGCTCAAATTGCAGGACTCATTCCCGGCGATGTGATCTTCTTCATTGCCGATAAGGAGAATTTGGCCTGCAAATACGCAGGACTTATTCGGAACGAGCTGGGCAAGCGTCTCGACATCTGTGAGAAAAGTGCCTACCGTTTCTGCTATGTCAACGATTTTCCAATGTATGAAATCGATGAAGAGACCGGAAAAATTCAATTTACCCATAACCCCTTCTCCATGCCGCAGGGTGGGCTGGAGGCGCTTAACACCAAGGATCCTCTGGACCTTCTGGCTTACCAGTATGATATCGTCTGTAACGGCGTTGAGCTTTCCTCGGGAGCAGTCCGGAACCACGACATGGATATCATGGTCAAGGCCTTCGAGATTGCGGGCTATGATGAGGAGGCTTTGAAAAAGAAGTTCGGCGCACTCTATAATGCCTTCCAGTACGGAGCACCGCCCCACGCCGGCATGGCCCCGGGGGTTGACCGGATGATCATGCTCCTCAGAAATGAAGAAAACATTCGAGAAGTTGTTGCCTTCCCCATGTGCAGTAACGCACAGGATCTGATGTGCGGCTCTCCCAGCGAAGTGACCGAACAGCAGTTGCGTGAGGTGCATATTAAAATCAGGTATTGATTATATTTGGCGCATCCGGGTGAATGTGACAACCGGATGCCGTCAGAATGGAGTGATGATTATGGCAGTAACAAAAACTGAGATTGAAAAGCTCGCCAGACTCGCAAAGCTGAGCTTTTCCGATGAAGAGAACGAAAGATTTACGGCTGAATTCGATGCAATTATTGCATTTGCCGATACCATCAACCAATCCATCGAGGGCGGAACCGAACAGATCAGGAGCATCGGTGCCAGGATGGTCTCATTTGAAGCGCTGCGCCCCGACGAGGTGGCGCAGTCCCTGCCCAACGATAAAATCCTTTCCAATGTCGAAGGGTATAACGGATTTTTTAGCGTGGAAAGGAGCAAAAAATGAGAACTGGAATATTTGAATTTGCCTCTAAGCTTCGCAAGCGCGAGATTTCCGCAGTGGAGCTGACAAAAGAATATATCGGTGCCATAGAAGAAAAGAATCCGACCCTCAATGCCTATGTGCACCTGACCTTTGACACTGCCCTTCAGGCGGCTGAGCAGGCTGACAGAATGCTCAAGGAAGGCGATGCCCCGGTACTCTGCGGTATTCCCATGGCCCTGAAGGACAATATTTGCACTGACGGGCTTCCCACCACCTGTTGTTCCAAAATCCTTGACGGCTTCCGGCCTTATTATGATGCCATTGTCTGGGAGAAGCTGAAAGCCCATGGTGCAGTGCTTCTGGGCAAGACCAATATGGATGAGTTTGCCATGGGAAGCACCTCGGAAACTAGCTGCTATGGTGCTCCATTGAATCCAATAAACACAGCCTATGTCACCGGCGGTTCTTCGGGCGGCTCAGCTTCGGTCGTATGCGCCGATCTTGCGGTGTACAGCCTGGGCTCGGATACCGGTGGTTCCATTCGTCTGCCAGCTTCCTTCTGCGGTGTTGTCGGATTAAAACCCACCTATGGTGCGGTATCCCGTTATGGGCTCATCGCTTACGGCAGCTCTCTGGACCAGATTGGTCCACTGACTTCAAGCGTGAAGGACGCTGCCATCGTTTTCGATGCTATCAAAGGCGGCGACAAACGCGATCAGACCAGTGTGGATTTTGATTATGGCGTTCTTACCCAAGCTCTGGACAGGGATGTCAAGGGTGTACGCATCGGTGTGGCCGAAGAGTTCTTTGACGGTATCAATCCGGAGATCAAATCAAAGATTGAGGAAGCGATCACTCTGTTTGAAAAGAACGGTGCGATCATTGAAAGCTTCAGGCTGCCGGCCTTGAAGCTTTCACTTCCCGTCTATTACATCATCGCCTGTGCCGAAGCCTCCTCCAACCTCGGACGATACGATGGCATCCGCTACGGTAATCGCGCATCATCCTATACCAGCATCGAGGATATGATTGTAAAAAACAGAAGCGAGGGCTTCGGCGACGAAGTTAAACGCCGTATCATGCTGGGAACCTATGTGTTGTCCAGCGGCTACTACGATGCCTATTATAAGAAAGCCTGCCTGATTCGTGAAGAAATTAATCAGGAATTTGACACCGTTTTTGATAAATGTGATGTGCTCATTGCCCCCACGGCGCCCAATACCGCGTTTCCTTTGAATTACAAAGGGGCCAGCCCCGTGGAGATGTATTTGTCGGATATCTGTACTGTATCCATCAATATCGCAGGCATTCCGGCCATCTCGGTTCCCTGCGGCGAGGATGCCAAGGGCCTTCCCATCGGTATGCAGATCATGGGCAAGAAGTTTGATGAGGCGAAGGTTCTTCAAATGGCCTATTTCTATGAACAAACCGCCGGAAGAAAAGCGGGCGTTAACGAAGGAGGTGCCAGGGTATGAAATATGAAATCGTCTGCGGCATAGAAACGCATGTTGAGCTGGCCACCAAAACCAAGATTTTTTGCGGCTGTACCACGGAATTCGGGGGAGAGCCCAATACCCATTGCTGTCCTGTTTGTACCGGTCAGCCGGGGTCCCTGCCCATCCTGAACCAAAAAGTGGTGGAGTATGCCATCAAGGCTGGCCTGGCGCTGAACTGCAAAATCAATACAAAATCCCATATGGACCGAAAAAATTATGTATATCCCGATTTGCCCAAAGCCTACCAGATCTCGCAATATGATGAGCCCCTCTGTGAAAAGGGCTATATTGAGCTGGACAGCGGCAAGCGTATCGGCATTACCCGCATTCATATCGAGGAGGATGCCGGAAAGCTCATCCATGAAAACGGGTATACCTATATTGACTATAACCGTGGCGGTGTTCCGCTTATTGAGATCGTTTCTGAACCCGATATTTCTTCTGCCGAAGAGGCAAAAGAGTATGCCGAAAAGCTGCAGTTGACCATGCGCTATATCGGCATATCGGACTGCAAGATGCAGGAAGGCTCCATGCGCTGCGATGTCAATCTTTCGTTGCGAAAACCCGGTGATCCCCATTTCGGTGTGAGAACCGAAACCAAGAATATCAACTCCTTAAGTTTCATTCAAAAAGCCGTCATGGCAGAGGAGGAAAGGCAGACTGATATTCTGGATGCGGGAGGAACCATTGTTCAGCAGACCATGCGTTACGATGATGGAACCAATAGCGTCACCCCTATGCGTGATAAGGAAAACTCCGATGATTACCGCTATTTCCCTGATCCCGATATTCTGAGATTCAGTGTCGACGATGAGAAGGTAGAAGAAATTCGGGCATCCTTGCCTGAGCTTCCCTTTGACAAGCTCAAGCGATACATGAATGTCCTGGAGCTTCCTGAAGCCACAGCCAAACAGATTTTCAGGTACAGAAAGGTAGCTGAATTTTTCGAAGACGCGCTGGCCGAGGGCGCGAGCGTTAAAAATGCGGCTAACCTGATTGTCGGTACCATCTTTTCCAATATGAACACCGAGGAGGAAAAGGAATTATTCGCCATCGGGATTTCCGCTGCACGGTTTGCCGCCCTTGTAAAGCTCGCCGATGAGAAAAAAATCAACACCGGAGTTGCCCAGAGCACCTTGCAAAAGATGTTGGAAAGCGGCAAATCGGTAGAGGAGTTTATTAAGCCGGAGGATCTTGTGGGTATCTCCGATGAGGCGCTTGAAAGCTTATGCAAGGAAGCAATCGATGCCAATCCCAAGGCGGTAGCCGATGTCAGAAGCGGTAAGGACAAAGCCATCAACATGATGTTCGGCTATATTATGAAGAAAACCGGCGGGAAGGCAGATATTCGCAAGGCTGAAGTCTTGTTGCGAAAATTGATTGAACAATAAAAATGCAGGATATAGATGATGCCGGCGTCAAGGAAGGGTGGTAAGGGTAAGAAGATGCACCTTTTGATCCAATAGTAAGAAACAATAGGATAAAGGCGTAAAAAAGCAATTCTTCAGCTTATTGGATAAAAAGAACGGAAGCCCTGAGTTAGGAAATACGAGACGGCTAGTTATTGAATTTAATTATAAAATGAGATTTTCATTTTTTTATCTTGCAAAATATTGAGGAGTCTGCTAAAATAAAAACAAATCAGAATTGTTCGATGAGCCAGGACAGTAGAATTGATAATGATTGCTAAAAGGGTTCTTTATGGTTAGCAGGGTCATGTGAAAGATGCATCAAGAAGGGCAAGTATTTTTCATGGTGTGATGCAGTATGACAAAAGATGAAATTTAATTGACGGGTTCCTGCAATTACTGCTATAATTGATACTGATGTAACAAAGGCCATTTTTAATATATTATCAGAAAGCTGATGTATTGCATATAGAATCCATAGAAAGATTCTGGTCGTCGAACCTGAACAATTAAATAGCCTTTTAACAGAAACAAGGGCGTTTCACCAAGATATGGGAGCGCCTTTTTTGTATTTTTATTGGGTTGTAACCGGTGATGAACCGGAAATTAATAAAAATTAGCGAGATAGATCAAACTATTATAGTATTTTGAAAGGAGAACAGGTCATGGAAAAATGTATTAATGAGATCGGTTCCGGCATGTTTGGTTCAACTGTGTTTAATGAGACGGTAATGCAGGAGCGTCTGCCAAAACCTACTTATAAGAAGCTGAAGAAAACAATTATGGAAGGCCTTCCGCTTGATCCGGATGTAGCCGAGGTCGTAGCCTGTGTGATGAAGGATTGGGCGGTTGAAAAGGGTGCAACCCATTATACCCACTGGTTCCAGCCATTGACCGGCATTACTGCCGAAAAGCATGACGCCTTCCTGACACCTACAGGGGACGGCAAAGCCATTATGGAATTCTCAAGTAAGGAGCTTATCAAGGGTGAGCCCGACGCTTCATCCTTCCCCTCCGGAGGTCTTCGTGCAACCTTCGAGGCTAGAGGCTATACCGCATGGGATTGTACCTCGCCTGCATTTGTGAAGGATGGTACCCTGTATATCCCGACAGCCTTCTGCTCCTATACGGGCGAAGCTCTAGACTTGAAAACCCCGCTCTTGCGTTCAATGGAGGCACTCTCCAAACAAGCACTTCGTATTCTGAGACTCTTTGACGATACCACCACCAAGCGGGTTGTAACGACCTTAGGGCCTGAGCAGGAATACTTCCTTGTAGACAAGGAATATTTCATGAAGCGTAAGGATCTGCTCTACGCCGGAAGAACCCTGTTTGGTGCCAAGCCGCCTAAAGGACAGGAGCTTGAGGATCATTATTTCGGAATTCTGAAAGAAAAGATATCCAATTTCATGCATGATCTGGATGACGAGCTCTGGAAGCTTGGGGTTTCCGCAAAAACCAAGCATAATGAAGTTGCGCCCGCGCAACACGAGCTGGCTCCGGTATTTGCCACCACCAATATCGCAACTGACCATAACCAGCTGACCATGGAAATCATGAAAAAAGTGGCCGACAGGCACGGACTTGCTTGCCTCTTGCATGAGAAGCCTTTTGCAGGCGTCAATGGCTCCGGTAAACACAATAACTGGTCCATTTCAACCAACGAAGGCAAGAACCTCCTTGATCCCGGCACCACACCATTGGACAATGCACAGTTCCTTATCTTCCTCGTTGCTGTCATCAAGGCTGTCGATGATTATGCGGATCTGTTGCGTTTCTCTGTTGCCACAGCTGGAAATGACCACAGACTTGGAGCCAACGAGGCACCTCCGGCAATCATGTCCATCTTCCTTGGCGATGAGCTGACCAGTGTTATCGAGCAGATAGAAACCGGCGTTGTCAAAAACAACGGAAACAGCAGAACCCTGGAAATCGGTGTTTCCACACTTCCGGTTCTTCCGAAGGATACCACCGACAGAAACAGAACCTCTCCCTTTGCATTTACAGGCAATAAGTTTGAGTTCAGGTCCGTGGGTTCCTCACAGTCTATCGCTACCCCGAACTTTATTATCAATACCATTGTAGCCGAAACTCTGAGCCAGATCGCCGATCGCCTTGAAAAGGCTGAGGACTTCAAGGCAGAGGTGAATGCTGTGGTGAAAGATATCATCAAGAGCCATAAGCGCATTATCTTCAATGGCAACAACTATTCCGAGGAATGGGTTGCTGAAGCCGAGAGAAGAGGTCTGCCCAATCTGAAGACCACTATCGATGCCATTCCGATGCTTATCGAGGAAAAGAACGTCAAGGTACTTGAAAAGCATGGCGTTTTGAGCCCTGCAGAAGTACATTCCCGTTATGAAATCCATCTGGAAAATTATATTAAGACAATCCGCATTGAAGCTCTGACAATGCTTGAATTGGCAAGCAGACAGATTCTCCCGGTATCGCTTGCCTATGCGAAGAAGGTCGCAGATACTGTTACCGCTCTCAATGCGGCAGGCGCCGATTCCTCCTTTGCAAAGGAAGAGCTGGATAAGTTTGTTTCATTGACATCTGGCCTGAAGGCATCTATCGACAAACTAAGCGCGAAGATAGATGAAGTTGATGTGCATGAAAGGGATTCACTGGGGCATGCCCGTGATTATAAGGATGTCATCATCCCGCTGATGAACGAATTGCGTGCCATTGCAGACAAGATTGAAACCATAGTGGATGCAAGCATGTGGCCGATGCCCACCTACGGCGATCTCCTGTTTGGTCTCGTCTGATAAGAACTTGTTTGATAAGGACGTTGAGCCGTCCATGAAAGCTAAAGCCTCCCGCCTTTGGTGAAAGCCAAAAGCAGGAGGCTTTTTCACAATCAGGGTTCGGCTGATGACAAGGCTTACAAAGAATCCGGGAGAGGATACGGAGAAAAACGTAAAACTGTCAGAGTTAACTGCACGTATCATCATAGAGGTGTTTCTGCAATGTGCGGACGACGATACGTTTACCTTTGAGGACACTGTGCGAATATTGAAGGGATTCATGCTTGACGGTTATTACAAAACAATGGCGGAAGCGTTTAGAGTTAAAAATCTCCGGTTCTCTTTGTTTGATTGACAGTATTTGAGATAAATCATATTTTTCTATCGAGGGTGAAGAGATTGATCAATATAGAGGCAATAAAATACGCGGCAGATAAATCTATTGAATCAATTATTGAAACCATTCTTTGTATTATGAACATCCCTCAATTCCACTCCAGCAGGTTTACAGTAATGATTACTTATCTATACAGGTTTTATGAAGTTGACCTTAACTTGTGAGCAACCAGAGCCCCAAAATACTATAAATGGGAAAGTTGAACTAATTACTTATACTTATTAAGTTAATCACCTTTGATGTTCCAACGGCATATAGTGTATATATGGGGGTTTCCCGTTAATTAGCAAATAATCTCAAATATAGCATGTGAGGTGTTAAGAATGAGTTCTAATGACAATCCAATATCCCAATATAGTTTAAGGCCAAATGCTGCAAAAAACTTGTCCCACAGCACAATATCAATCCCTATGATGGAAGCTATTACACCGCGATGGCTCTTAACCTTCCTTCCCTGGGTTTCGGTGGAAGCAGGTGTTTACCGTGTTAACAAGGTAAAGAAATGCACTGAAATACGTGACGGCGAGGATGATTACCGTGAAAAGCTGCCAGAACTCTATTCGGCTCATTTTGGGGAACATGAGCTTCCACAATGTTTTCTGGATTATGAAGAGAAACCAAGGGAATATACCTTGAGTTTAATACAAACAATTTTGAGGATAAACGGTCAGGTTACAGACATTTTCAATTCGCCTATCAACCAGCTCCAGCAGCAGATGAGGCTTACTATAGAAACAATGAAAGAACGACAGGAATGGGAAATTGTAAATCACAGTGATTTTGGACTGATCAATTCTGTTGCACCGTCCATGAGGGTAAAATCAAGAAGTGGAACACCAACTCCCGATGATATGGACGAATTACTTGCAAAGGTGTGGAAGAAGCCTGCATTCTTTTTAGCACATCCTAGAGCAATTGCTGCTTTTGGTCGGGAATGTACCCGCAGAGGGGTTCCACCTGCAACGGTCAATCTTCATGGTTTACCGTTTTTGACCTGGAGAGGGGTTCCCATAGTTCCTTGCGATAAATTATTAGTGGATGGTAAGTCTTTTAATCATTCAAACTCCGGGAAAACAAGTATCCTCTTAATGAGGGTTGGCGAAAGAGATCAAGGTGTCATTGGGTTACACCAACCGGGGTTATCAGATGAATCCAATGTTCCGAGTTTATCGGTTCGGTTTGCAGGAATTGATAATATGGGAATAGCATCCTATATTATGACTTTGTATTTCGGTGCTGCCGTATTAACAAATGATGCATTAGGGATGTTGGAAAATATAGAGGTGGGAAGATACCATGAATATAAATAAATCAGGTGATGGCATGAATGTTTCCTTTAAAACTGAAGAGAAGCTACCGGGTAATCCTTCCCCATCCGACAGTGATAGTCTCAATATGATTAGTCGGCTTGCCAATGAACTATATAGTGAAGGTCTGGCTGGACATTCCGTTTCACTTCATAACTCGCCATATATTCAAGCTCCTGAAATTACTGAGCAATTTGCTGCCACAAAAACAGAAGCAACCCATTGCTCAATGGATTCAGGCCATAACGGGGATAATGCATATTACTTCTTACCGGGTTATCAATCAGTTGCTCATAAAAAGGAAATGGGCATTCCTAATTACAGGCCTGGACTTGATGTTTACTCCATCCGCAAGGACTTCCCAATACTGCAAAGAAGGATTAACGGAAAACCCTTGGTATGGCTTGATAATGGTGCAACAACCCAGAAGCCTGTGTGTGTAATGAATGCGTTGAACCAATTTTATAGCCAATACAATTCGAATATCCATCGAGGCGCCCATACTCTGGCAAAGCTCGCCACCAATGCATATGAAGCAGCCAGGGAAAAAGTTCGGAACTTTATTGGAGCGTCTTCTGCGGAAGAAATTATATTTGTACGGGGTACTACAGAGGCAATCAACCTGGTAGCTGAAAGCTTTGGCGGAATGAACGTACATACAGGAGATGAAATATTACTGACAATGATGGAACATCACTCCAATATTGTACCCTGGCAAAAGCTCCAGCAGGCAAAAGGTGCGGTTATTAAAGTTATTCCTATCAATGACCGTGGTGAAGTTATTCTGGATGAATACGAGAAATTATTAACTCAACGTACCCGGATTGTTGCTATTACCCATGTGTCCAATGTCCTTGGAACAATCAATCCGGTTCGCACGATGATTGAGATGGCACACAAACACGGGGCTTTTGTTCTTATTGATGGTGCTCAGTCTGTCCCTCATATAGGTGTTGATGTTAAAGAGCTTGACGCAGATTTTTATGCCTTCTCAGGGCACAAAGTCTATGGACCGACAGGAATCGGAGTATTATACGGCAAAAGAGCTTTGCTCGAAAAAATGACACCGTGGCAAAGAGGTGGCGGTATGATACAAAATGTAAGTTTTAACGAAACTACTTATAACAGTGTGCCCTATAAGTTTGAAGCAGGTACCGGCAACATTGCAGATGCGGTAGGTTTGGGTGCAGCTATAGATTATATTCAAGAAATAGGAATGGATAGTATCGAAAGGCACGAAAAGGAATTAACGGTTTATGCCCTGGAAAAGTTATATCAAATACCGGGTTTACACATCATTGGTACAGCTCTTGATAAAACAAGTGTAATCTCCTTTGTGATTGACGGTATATCTTCGGAATATGCTGCACAATATTTAAATCAGGATGGAATTGCAGTCCGTTCAGGGCATCACTGTGCACAACCGGCCTTACACAGATATGGTTTAACCAGTTCTATCCGTGCATCTCTCGGTCTATACAATACAAAAGAAGAGGTTGACTGTCTCGTGAACTCCGTTCTCAAAATAGCAAAATATTACAACTAATGAGGCAGCTGCTTGCTGTATCTGTATATATTCATCAGGGTATAGCAAGCATCAAAATAAAGTTATAGCCCTAAAAGGAGACCCTTATGTTTTCCTCAGCCTCCTGACAGGAATAAAATGTCTAATCACTCAAGTATTGATACAATTGGCGGTATTCCAAAAGGCTGTTGTTTGGAATACCGCCAAAAAGCTTGATTAACATTTATCTTTTGTAGAATACTAATCTTTCAATAAAAAACAAAATGCTATTCATTGTACAAATTATCTTTCAAATATCTTCAAAAGTCTCAGATAATGGTTGGCTTCACGCAATGTATGGTCACCCAATAATGGAATAATAATTGATTTAATTTTGCATTCAAGCAACCCTTGTGTTCCTTGAGCTTTGAACTCCCGGATTGCCGTGGTTGCCTTTAGGCTGTCATCTGTGACTTTCGCTACAGGTAAGGTTTTATCCATGGCAGCCATTGCTTCTGCTGTCAATTGGTCAAACTCATTACCAAAATTGTTTGCTGTGTTTATCAACTCATTTTCAGTAGGGTCAAGCAAACCACGGATAAACTTTGAGTGTTCTGCCATAATTCTGTTCCAGAACACTTCTTGCTCCAAGGCTTCTCTTTCTATATTTATGGTTTCTCTGTTTTGAAGCCTTTGAACCATTCGTAAGTAAAGCCTTGCTTCCCTCATAATATGGTCTATCAATAACGGGTAGTTTAGTGTAAACATTTTGCAGGATAAAACATTGGATAAAATCGTTGCTTTAAACTGTATTAACCAAGATATTAAACCAATAGCCCTCTGATTTATCAAAGATACTCTCTGCTCAAGCACTGGATTTACTGTCATTAATCCCCCACCCATTAATCCTGCTTCTGCCTGAGTTATTTCTGTTGGTATCCTTACTCCAGTAAAATATGATGAAGCCATTTCTGCTTTAAGTGTATATTGAGTTATTACCTCTCCTGACTGAAGCACTCCTGGGCTTACAATACCATTTGAAAGAGGTACGACTTCTGCTAAAAGTCTGTCAAACTCCCTTCGAAATTCATCTGCCCTTTGGATAAAGTTATCATCCTTTGATGTAAATCCTGCTTCAAGAAAAAATGAGTGTTCCTTCATTATTCTTGCAAAAAACAGATGTATTTCAAGTGACTGCCTCACAAAATCCAAACTTGAAAGCATACTATATTCCTCCTAATGAAAACTTCATGCTATGCTACATAATATGTTTACGTTACATAATCTGCTACACTTTAAGTTAGATTACACTATGAAGAAGATATTAATGATGAGTGAAAAAAAGATGAAGTATGGTGTGTGACAAGAAATGTTCAAAAACTAAAAAAAGCCTTGCAACAAGTTCCAGGACAGGTAATCAAAGTAGAAATGGACACTGATAATGGTTATTGGTATAGCCTCAAATGTTTTGTTAACTTATATTAAGTTTGAACACCCGGCATTAAAGCGAATTTGCAAGTACCATTAATGCTTCCAATGCTCTAATATCTTAGCTGATAATACGTAATTGTACTTTCACAACTCCTTCTCCCCCAATTAGACCAATTGTTTTCAAGTTATTTACCTCCCCTTCTCCTTCTGCAATCTTTTGATATTCCTGCTTCAAAAAGTGACCAGAAACCTTTTACAAGATACCATAATTAATTGTTTACTTTTTAAATGCTGGTTATATATAATATAACTGGCTTTAATAATTCTATATCGTATAGGGAAAGCATTTTAAAAGCATAAGTTAGCTTAAACATGGAGGTCATTTATAAAATGCGATACATCAAGTTGATTTCAACAGTATTTATAATTTCTGTCTTTTCTGCATGTTCAAGTAGTCCTGCCAAAAAGGATACTGAGACTACAGCAATTTTGCAAAGTCCTGTTATTACCGCAGGAAATTTAACTTCACCAAAATCCGAAAATACCACTATACCTAATCAGTTGGGTGATTTTAATATCGATGAATGGAAGCATCCTACAAAAGACGTTTTGCAGGAGTTTAACGTTAAAATTATTAATATGAAGTTGTTGCAGGAAAATACTTATCCTGTATTTTATGTAGAATTGCCAAAAGAATTAAATGAAGAAAATATCACATATTTTGATAGCCTTATAGCCAGGCTTTCTGAAGCGAATGGTTTTTGGGATTTCGAAATAAATGATGAAAAGGGTTCTACTAATAGAAGTATCCTGTGACAGGATAAATAGATCGGTAACTTTTTGAAAATGTCAATGTAATGTACAAATTAGGAGTGTTTGGTAAAGATGATTATTTTCAGGACTTTCCATTCCAATATACTATCAATGGAATAAATAGGAATACAATTGTTTTATATGACAGCGAAAACAATAAAGAATACAATGTGATATACTCAATAGGGAATAATGGAATAGAACTTAAACTTGTTAATGTTACAGGCATACAGTGACGTTTACACTTAATCACAATTGAATGAAATATCTTCAATCTATTATTTAATCTGAATTGTATATTAAAAAATTCAGCTCCACTTTTCCTTGCATTGTCATTATTTTTTTGTGTTGTGAGCACTATTAAACACATATTCAATTTCTACCCACCCGGTTTTTCAAAAAACTAAACAATTATGATATGTTATTATAAATAATGTATTGACTCTCTCGTAACGTTACCCTTTACAATTTGATATAAAGGAGGAAAACATGAAAACAGTAAAAGAAGTATCAAAAATAACTGGAATCAGTATTCGTGCATTACGTTATTATGATGAAATCGGACTATTAAAACCCTCAAAATTAAGTAGTACCGGCTATCGTTTATACGATAACAAATCTCTGGAGAAATTACAGGAAATCATGTTTTATAGAGAATTGGAAATACCCCTGCATGATATAAAAAAGATTATGGATAATCCCAATTATGATAAAAAACAGGCCTTACTTTCCCAGCTAGCTTTGTTAGAGCATAAGCGAAATCGCTTAAATGGAATTATTGAATTGATAAAAGATGTATTAGAAGGAGTGAATACAATGAGTTTTGAAGCATTTAATGAACAAGACATTAAAAAAATAATTGAAATCATGAGAAGTGATTTATCGGAAGAAGATTTTCAAGCTTTTATTAAAGAACATGGCGGCGGTAATATAGAAAAATATGAAGAAATTCTACTTAAATCATTAACAGATGGGAAAGTTTCTTCAGATATATTAAGGTGGTATAGAAGTAAAGAAAACTTTATAAAAGCAAGCAAGCCCCAACATAGTACAGGACAAACAAAAAATGATATTCATGAGATTTACATAGGGTTTGCAACCCTTATGAATTCCCCAGATATAGAATCAGAGCATCTCTTAGTTGAGAGACTTGCCAACAGTTATAAAAATATGCTTAAGTTTGATAATCCCAGAGCATTTCTTCTTGATTTTGCAAAAGAGTTTCAGAATGAAAAATTGGCAGACATTCATGATACTCAATATGGAAAAGGTAGCTCAAAATACATGGCGGAAGCCATTCAAAGATATTATGGGGTGTAGTTGCAAAGTGCATACTTACAAATAAATGCAATTCATTTGGAACTTCTTGACACAAAATTATTTTCATGATATCATATTAATATCAGATAGATATAATTTTGTTATAGTATTGGAGGTATATAATATGAAAACGGAAAATAATATCGATTCCAATGAAATTGATCTAAAAGCAAGAAATGGTATGGGTGCCTTGATACTCAGCATTTTTCTGATCTTTCTATCTATAGCAATAACTATTTATGGTGCTATACTTATCGAAAAAAAGATTAATCTTGTCGGCGGCATTCTTTTTTGTGTGGGTATCCTCTACCTCTGCATTTCCTGGATTCCTTTTATGGGACTAAAAATACTCAAACCTCAGGAAGCACTTGTCCTCACATTATTCGGGAAGTACATTGGCACCCTTAAGGGCGAAGGATTTTACTTTGTGAACCCCTTTGTATCAGCTGTAAATCCATCTGTTGGAAAGGGTATGGCAACAGGAACCGAGGATCAAAACCCTATAGCTCAGTTTAGCCCATCAGGAACTGTTAACGTGAATCTAACACAGAAAAAAATAATTTCTCTTAAGGCTATGACCCTAAATAACAATAAACAAAAGGTTAACGATGCTCTGGGTAATCCGGTTGAAATTGGGATTGTAGTTATCTGGCGTGTAGTCAACACAGCCAAAGCAGTATTTAATGTAGATAATTACAAAGCCTTTCTCTCTATACAAAGTGATACCGCACTCCGCAATATTGCCAGGCTTTATCCCTACGATGTATCAGAAGGCGGAGAGGAAATGACCTTGAGAGGTAGCAGCCAAGAGGTAGCTGACAAGCTTACGGCTGAGATTCAGGAAAGAGTTGCAATTGCAGGTCTCGAAGTAATCGAAGCCAGAATAACACATTTGGCATATGCTCCTGAAATTGCCGCTTCCATGCTTCAAAGGCAGCAAGCCGCTGCCATAATTGACGCCAAAAAAATGATAGTTGATGGCGCAGTAGGTATGGTTGAAATGGCTCTTGAGAAGCTAAGCGAAAATAGTATTGTTCAACTGGATGAAGAAAGAAAAGCAGCTATGGTAAGCAACCTTCTTGTGGTTCTTTGTGGTAATAGAGACGCTCAGCCCATAGTGAACAGCGGGAGCATTTATTGATATGGCTGCAAATAAAAACGAAGGTGAGAAGAAGCAAATCTTGTTGCGTTTATCTTCCACTCTGTGGAAAGAGCTGGCATCGTGGGCTGAAGATGACTTCCGCTCTATAAACGGGCAAATTGAGTATCTTCTTTCCGAAGCTGTCAAGAAACGCAAAAAACTTCCAGAGGATACTAACCTGTAATTCTGCATAGTATTAAAATCCCGGGCCCAACTCGCCCGGGATTTTGTTTATGCTTATCCATGCCTACGTCTTACTTTTGACTTCCTTTATTTTATTTGGAAGAAAAGTCTCTCCTCCAACCGCAATTGCATCATCAAAATATTTATCACTCATTTCAATATCCCCATCTTTCAAATATACCATTCCTAAAAGATATAATGCTGTCAACCTATAGAAGCCTTTCAAGTCTCCGTTTATTAAATCCCTTAACATTTTCTTACTTTCTTCCACATCTCCGGTAAAGTATTCAAAGGCAGCTAAGTTTGTTCTTATCAAACCATTCAAATTCTTATTATTAGTATTTGGTGTAAACATTTTCATGTTACTCATAAAGAGATTTACAGCCTCATCATATTTCTCAGAAAAAAGCAAAGTAAAGGCTAAACAATTATAATAGTAAATATCTAGCGGATTCTTGGATATGGATTTAGTATCTATAGATCTAAGTATATCTAAAGACTGTTGCCAATCCCCTTTAAAATTCATTAATTCTGCTTTATAAACAAGAAATGAACTCTTTTGTTCTTCATCCCTAGCTTTTTCAATACTATTATTAACCTCTTTAAGAGAATACGCAATATATTCACCTTTTCTGATAGCTAACTTTACAGGAATATATCCTTTCAGAAATATATAAGCAAAATAGATTACAAGCGAAACAGGAATTCCAAAAATAATAAGTTTTATAACCCCATCTTCTCCACCGAATGAAGCAATCAGTAATATTATTATGAATAGCACTACATAAATTATGGTCTTTGATAATAAATAGTTCATTATTTTCTCTAGTTTTGACAATAAATTCACACCCTGCCTCTCTTATAACCAATAATAACAATTCAATATTCGTATTCATTATATATAGGAATAAAAACCTGTGTCAATGATTTAACTTGTATTTTCCTGACACAGGATCAGCTTCCTATTAGAATTTAAATGGTAATATAGAATACATATTATATTTCCAATAGTTCCCTATACATTTCATGACGTAGATTTGACGTTTCATGTCAAAAACGGTTCTTAGTGATTTTTTCTGATATAATATCCGATATAGTATGATAGCAAACAAAGCAATTATGCAAGTATAACCGAATAAAAAGGAGGCATATGCAAATGTTAAAACCCACACACAGGGTGCTATCTCTTCTGCTAATAGCAAGCATAGCATTATCGTTGGCTGCTATTCTCCCCCCTGTCACGATAACATCGGCGGCGACAAAAACACCTGACAATGGTTGGTACAACCTTCGTGCCATGAGTAACTATCTTAGCATTGACGCCTCAGGCAGTGCTGAACTACGTAACAACTCCGCAATCGGAAATCAGGCATACTATGTGGAAAATAAGGGAAACGGTCAAATAACCCTGAAGATGCCAGACGGAAGGTATCTTGGAATTAATGACGCCATATCAGACGGCGTGCGTGTTAAGGCTGTAAACAGCCCATATCTTTGGAACGTCTACTCTGAAAACAACAACGACATTTACAGTCTGCGCCCACTCACCGACAATAAAAAGGTACTTAATGCCTCCGGACAGAAAAATGAAGACGGAACCTACATAATTTTGTGGACGCATGAGGATTTGAACGCTCCGAACAATGCGGAGTTTAGGTTTATTCCTGCAAGTGCCACACCCAGCCAAACCAAGTTTGTGATAAACAATCAGCCCGTTTCCGTTTCAGCAGCATACAACATTAACAACACCAACTACTTGCAGCTTCGGGCAATTGCGGCGATGCTAAACGGAACCGAAGCCCAGTTTGATATAGGCTGGGACGGCCAGTATGCCGTGATTGAACCTGGCAAGCCATACAGTGGCTCGGTTACCGAAACCACTCTCCAAACCACAATAAACGTAAGGAAGAGTGACACTAAGTTTAAATTGAATGAGGAAATCTTTTCCTTTGAGGACGCACGGCTTATTGACGGAAATACCAACTACATTCAATTGCGTGAGTTTGCACAAAAACTTTCCGGCACATCTTCCCAGTTTAATGTGTACTGGGATGGCGAGGCAGGGCAAGTGGTCATTCAGCCCGGCGTGGCATATACAGGATATGCTCCTGGGGCTGAACCCAAAGTCGCCAGTACTGATAAGATTGAAATGGTACTTATTCCCGCTGGGACTTATACAACGAGCGGAAGAGAGATAACCAATTCACAGCCCTTTTACATGGGCATATACCCGGTAACTCAGGAACAATACACCGCAATTATGGGTAATAATCCGAGCCTTCTCCAAGGATCGGGTAAAGTCAGTATTACCAATGAAAATGGTCAAACTGTAGTATATAATCGTTCTGCAGCATCCGGGGAAAACTCAAACAAGCGCCCTGTCGAGCGGGTAAACTGGTATAATGCCATAGTATTTTGCAACAAACTGAGCATAAAAGAAGGCTTAACCCCTGCATACAGCATAGGTGGGATAACCGATCCCGACAAATGGGGTAAAATGCCTACAAAACAATCCGGCCCCAGCGAGGTTTGGGACGAAGCAGAAATAGTACAAGGCTCTACCGGTTACCGCCTTCCAACCGAAGCGCAGTGGGAATACGCTTGCCGTGCCGGAACAACAACTAAATATTACACCGGAGACAAGATGACCGACGAAACAGGCTGGTATTCTAAAAACAGCGGCTCACAAACTCACGAAGTAGGCAGAAAACAACCTAATGAATTTGGACTATATGATATGCTCGGAAATGTTTGGGAATGGTGTTGGGATTGGTATAATTCCGAATTGCCTCTTTATTCGCAAACCGACCCGACAGGTCCTAAAGGACCACTTAGCACTAACGGTCGTTCACGTGTTATGCGAGGCGGCTCCTTTACCACAGATCCCGAACACTGTACTTCAGATACGCATTGGCATGGCTTCCAAGAATATGATTCTGAGCCTGATATCGGTTTCCGTGTGGTACGCCCCGATCCTACATCCATGCCTGACAAGGCTGTAGTACAAGGCATGCAGTATATACCCGGTGGCACCTTGGGTGGAAAAAAAATTGAAGGTTTTTACATGGGTACATACGAGGTAACACAGAAACAGTATGCAGATGTAATGAATGCATGGCCAAGTGAATTTAAGAACGGGATTAATATTACAAAAGGAGAATACTACAACAGCCGTCCGGTAGAGAAAGTAAGCTGGTACGATGCTATAAAATTCTGCAACTTGCTGAGTATGGAAGAAGGCTTAAGCCCTGCGTACCGCATAAACGGCAGCACTAACCCTTCAAAATGGGGAATCGTGCCCACCAAAAAGGATGAAAAATGGGAGGCTGTAGAAATAGTCTCCGGCTCCAACGGCTACCGGCTACCCACAGAACTGCAATGGGAGTATGCATGTAGGGCAGGTACGACAACCAAGTATAATAATGGAAAAGACAAGCTTGAAACCGATAAGAATAAATATGGTGTTGCTGCTATAAAATCAGATAACACAGCATGGTACGCCGAAACCAGCCAATATCGCGATGGTGTTCAAAAAACACATGAAGTTGGGCTGCTCGCACCCAACGCCTTTGGTCTGTATGATATGCACGGTAATGTAACCGAGTGGTGTTGGTCTGAACCCACCGATAAAGGAAACCGCATATTGAGGGGCGGCTCATACATAAGTGCCGCCAGTCAGGTTACTTCCTCTGTCCGTTTCAGCTCCGATCCCTCGACACGCAAAAATTCAATCGGTTTCCGTATCGTGCTTCCAGACTCCGGTACCTTGCCAAACAAGAACGCTGAACCGTCAGAGACTGCTAAAAATCCTATAAAAATCTTCAAGGATGGCTGGTATGTGCTTAAAATCGTAAATAATCCTGTAGCTTTTAACTCCAAGGGTGAACTAATAATAAACAAGAACGATATGTCCCAAGTCTTCTATATAGAAAACCTGGGCAAGAGTCAAATAACCATAAAAACAAGGGATGGAAAATATGTGGGCATAAGCGATGATATAAAAGCAGGTACTGTGGTTAAGAAGGTTATCAAACCATATAAGTGGTATATAACCTTTGATTCGGGAGGAATTCGCCCAGCCACTGACACCAATTATGTGGCCATCGTAGCTGAGGGTGCTCATTATAGCTCGAATGGGAGTACTTGGGATGATGGAAGCAGAATTGCGCTGACAAAAAGTCAATTACCTAATAAAGACAAAGCTGAAGTCAGCAATGCTCAGTTTAAATTTTATCCCACCCGTGCACCTAAATAATAACGAAAGGAATGAACAACAAAATGAATAGAATGAACAAGAAAATTCTATCCCTTACGCTGGCACTCTCTCTTGTTCTTGCTTTCGGCTTTTCCGCCTTTGGTGCGGAAAAGTCTAAAGACTTTGGCAAACCGCCGAAGGAACTCGATATATCCCAAGAAGAGTGGGATGTGCTGCGCTTTACAAATATCGAACGAGCAAAAGAGGGGCTTCCTCTGCTTTTGACCTTTGACCTTGTACAAAAAGCAGCCAAAGTTCGTGCCGAAGAGTTGGGTTTGTTGTTCGAACATACCCGTCCCAACGGCTCAGAAGCTAATACGGCACTTGACGAGCTAGGCTATGTGAAAATCAATTCATATACCGCATTTGCAGAAAACATTGCCTTAGGTCAAGGATCGGCTCAGGAGGTTGTCGAGGCTTGGATGGATTCACCGGGGCACAGAGCCAATATTTTAAGAGAGCATCTTCGCCAACTGGGCGTAGGATTTGTAGATAGCGGTTGGGCACAGGTTTTTGTGACAGATAAAGAAAGCGATGCCGTAAGCATTGATTTCAATGAGGAATTAGGATATTTTACATTGAAGCTCAAAAGCGGAATCACCGCATACGCTCCTTATGACCCAATAAGCTCTCCCACCGTAGACGGTGAAGTGACCTTCAACTACCCAGGAGCGCTTCCTCTAACAGGTACGAAAGCACCTGACGACGGTTGGTATTACATTCGTGCCATGAACAACTATCTTAACATAGACACCTCAGGGAACGCAGAGCTGCGCAACAACTCCGCCATCAACGGAAATCAGGTTTATTATGTGGAGAACCATGGCAAAAACCAAATAACCTTGAAATTGCCTGACGGAAGGTATCTGGGAATAGCCGGCAACTTATCTGACGGCGTAAGGGTACAGGCTGTGGACAGCCCGTATCTTTGGAACTCCTATACTGAAAACAACAACGATATTTACAGCCTTCGTTCCAATAACGATGTAAGAATGATGCTTAATGCCTCCGGAAAGAAAAATACGAACGGGACTCCGATAATTCTGTGGACTAATTCAAAATTAGATGCTCCCAACCATGCGGAGTTTCGTTTTATCCCCACAAGTGCTCCCGATAAGCCCATTACACCTTCCCCCACTTCGGCGCCTATACCTGTGGTCTCTGACAACGTCACTGCCGTACCGAGCCAAACGAATTTTGTAATGAACGGTAAGCCTGTATCGGTAACAGCAGCATACACCATTAACAGCACAAACTACTTGCAGCTTCGAGCAATTGCTGCGTTGTTAAACGGAACCGTGGCACAGTTTGACGTGGGCTGGGACGGTCAGTACGCCGTGATTGAACCCGGCAAGCCTTACAGCGGCGAAGTAACTAAAACAACACTCCAAACAACAACAAATATTCGCAAAAGCAACACAAAGTTCAAGCTAAACGGCGAAGTTTTTAGCTTCGAGGACGCGCGGCTTATTGACGGTGATACCAACTACCTGCAACTGCGTGAGTTTGCACAAAAACTCTCCGGCACAGCATCCCAGTTTAATGTGTACTGGGATGCAGCAGCAGGTCAGGCGGTAATTCAGCCAGGCGTTGCCTATACGGGATTAGCTCAATAAACATCACAAACGGTAAATAAAGATGTAAAAGGCATAATTGACAAAAATCCTGCATGATGGAATTGCTTGAAGGAACAAAAGGTGCTGTCCCAAATATTTATCATATTTGAGACAGCACCTTATAAAATCAACACTCAAATATATATAATAATATTCTGTAATTGGCGTTTAGTCATTTCTTCGTTCCATCCGTCCGGTTTTTCATTTTTATCATTCCACTTCCATTTGAAACCTTCATTAATCCACTTTTTTCTCAAAATAAGTAATACAACATCCCCTTTGAGTATGTAAACACACTTCAAAGGAGATGTTTTTTGTGGAGATTGTAATTTCTAGAAATCCTGGTGCTCTGCCATTAAGCTACACGAACCCCTTTTAAGGGTAATCATGAACGGACTCGAACCGTTACTCCCCAGGTCCTGGATTAAGAAGGAAGAAAGTACATAGCCACATAATGTAAATTTATAAATACTGTGATACGATAATGTCCGTATCATATGGAGTTATCCCATTGCCAATAGAAAAAACCGTATCTGCATCTTCTATTGATTCACACAATTCACCTCTTGCCTCTGCATTAAGCATTAACAAATCGTAGAGAGTTGGCTTTTTCATGGTTGTCAAAGCCTTACCCATCAAAATCATACCTGACATATTGTTTTCAACATTGTTCCATCTTGGCTGGGATTTTAGTGAAATATCCGCCCAAATCACTTTGTTTTCATATAGATCAAGAACCATTGGAATGCATATTAAGCTTTGTGAAGCTATGTCTATTTTGTTTTTAACGGTTTTCGCTTCATATATTTCCCCAGAATTGACATCCTTTCTAGCCATCCATCCCATAAAACACTCCGGAAGATCCACAAAATTCTGGCCTGTAAAGGACATAACAGTGAACACAACATATCTTCCCCCATATTTTCTAACAGACTCCAAATCCAAATCAATAAACTCCGAAGCTCCTTTTGGTGCAGAAGTTATATCACCGCTATGGGCAGCTTTGTATTTGGCAGACCTTAAGTTTGTATATGAAATGTGCTCCATATAATTCCAGTTAGAATCATACATTACTGCGGAAAGGTCAATATCTGTTCTATTACCTTGTGTTTCCTTCCAGTAAACGAATGTTCTTATTGTAGTGGCATCAGAAGGAATATCTACCTTTGAGCCCCTTACTATGGTTTTTAATGCTTTACTAGCTGATCTTTGGGAAAATGGAACAAAATAATCCTTAAGCTTTTCATCTATATACACCTTGCCAAGCTTTTCCCTGGAACCATATAATTCTTTAAGCCTTGCTTTACAAATATCTACAACCTTCTGGCAAAGCTCAGCATCCAAATCAGGTAAATCATTTAAACGCCCATAAACCTTTGCAATACTTCCTTTTGGGAAAAATACGCGAAGCTCATTTTTTTCATTTCTGGTTTTAAAATGCTCAAGTACCTGCAATAGTACTGAAGTGGATACTTCACCTGCAATTTTATAAAATTCACTCAATGCCATATCTGTGTCATCACATGTCCTTAATAGATAATCTAGCTTTCTTGCGAATTCACCAGGTTTTTGTTTTAAAAGCTTCACTATCTCTTTTGTTTCTCCACAATAAAAGGCTAGATTCACTTTGCTGTTGAAAGTATCTATTCTTTCGTTATTTCTCAATTTTCCAAATGCCCTTTGCGATTTTTCAAACATCTTGTACTCAGATGGGTGTAGCCTTTCACCAAGCCTTATCCACTGGTTTTTGTATTACAACTCGCATTCGGAAGCCTTCATGACCTGAGCTGGAAAATTTGGGTACATTGGATTGTACACAACATCAGCCCCAACCAGCCTCTTAATGTTCTTAACTATTCCTTTATAGAAATTCTTCAATTGCTCAACTGTATATGTATTAAGTATATTTATTATATCTTGAGAAAAAGTATATCCAAGACTTTCAATATTCTTTAGAATTGTAGCAACTTCCCTTATGTTTGGAGTTGATGCCAGTCCAGTATTGATTTTTATTTTATTTTTTCTTCTTAAATAAATTCTGTTCATATATTCCCTCCATTTTAAAGGATAGCGGGGTTTCTATTTCACCAAATGATTATAGAAGGAAGAAACCCCTTAGCCTATTGTAAAAGGTAATCGCATTTCTAATACCATCTCCAAATAAGTTTTTTAGAAGGAAGAAAATGCTGTAGCCTTATTACATTTATAATTATATTCGAGGATTAGACTATGTTACAGACAAAAAGTTTGCAATCTTACATTTTAATGGAACCTAAACCTAATAAATGCAAATCGAGAAGGAGGCGGTGACTAGCCGCCGTCCTCTCACACCACCGTGCGTACCGTTCGGTACACAGCGGTTCAGTTATAAACAAGATGTGCCTGTGCCTTGCATTACTTATATATCCTTACTAAGCGTTTTCATTATTTGTCTTCGGTTTCCAACCTATTTTCAAATGAGCAACCCCTCACGGGCAACTGCTATCCTTATAGTTCAAGTAAGTAACGTCTGTCTTTTTATAACCGTCAAGCCTTTTTCTCCACTATCTTTCAATAGTTTCCACGATACTACGGCTTGAGCTGACTTCTGTACGTATAACTTTGTTTCAACAAAGCTTACTAAGTAGCGAAAATGCTTGCTATGCAGAGCATACCGTACAGACCTCCCCAGTTAAGAACGTAATCTTTCACTCCATCCATCTGCCACATCTACATAATATGTTTTCGAGTAGTATTGGACTTTAGCTTGTGTTGCAGCCTTATCCAACATATCATGCCTTATATGTGATTTCTGTTCGTCAGATCAGAGATTTACCTACACCTTCCTTCAGATTCCACCTCACGATGGACACCCTTGGTGTTCAGCTATGTGTTTGCTACTACTAAGCTACACTAGGGACTTTCACCCATTAGATTACGCCCATGCTGGGCGAACAGCAACAAAAGCCACTGAAATCAGTGACTTTACATTGTATCAAAATTTGAGTTTTAATTTGTCTAAAATGAGCGTCGTTGATACAATTTATTTTTCCTAGGTTGTTGTTTCTCCGAGGGGGGTGCAAATTGTATAGGGGGTGCAGGAAAAAGTCCCACAAAAAAGAAATCCTGTTTTAAATATGTTTCTCCACATCGGTTGGCTCTAGACGACAGGAAGTACGTCATATCCGACCTCTCGTTAGTGGTAACATATCCACTACCATTCCTTATGTATGCGGAAACATATCCACCATCAAGCCGAAAGTTTCCTCAACTCTACAACGTAAATTTTTTAAAAGATTAATAATTGTGTGAGTAAAAATCAATAATTGGTACCTTTCTATCAATTAAATAGTTTCCAATTGCTCTTTCGATGTCACCTCTTGTATATCCATTAGGAATATTGGGTAACGGAAACACTGACACAAAAGAGGTATCCCATACTTTACCTAATTGATGAACTAATATTCCTGCTGAAGTATGCTTCCAGACCCATTCTTTTTGTTTTAAAAAGGTATTATATCTCCATTCCTTTTTATCATATTCTGATGTGTTTTGCGGTATATCAAAGTTTATATCATTACTAGTTGCCACGACTCCTAAATACCCGTCTTTGGTAAACTTCATCCAAACAATATCTCCCAGTTCACCTAATGCATTATCTTTTTTTATCTTTTCATAATCTATTTGTAGAGGATTATGTATTACAGGGGATTCCACTGTATTCATTCCAATAGCCCTAAAAAAATCATTGACATAGGCAGTGATAACATTAACATCTACTGGTGAAAAAGATGCTTGCTCTCTTGCTTTATCTAATCTGTATGTGTTTTTATAGTGAACTGAACATCTATAATCTCCTTTCACACCAATAGGTGGTGTGCCAGGAAAGCACTGAAAAAAACGATGCATTTTATCAATCACTTTTATCCCCCCGTAAATCCACACTTTCGAATTGTTTCAATTAGTATTAAAGGCTAACTGTTTTCCTACCTTATAATATATCATTACAATTTCTTCGGCAGTTTAATATCAAATTTACCACCTAAAGCGGCTGTACCTATTCCAACAACTGTGAGTACAACAAAACTTGCTGCACCAAGCATCTTCCAATTAAATTCTTTCTTTTCTGAGTCTTTTTTATCAGCCATACGAGTAGTTTCCATTTCCTGTTCTCGTATCTCTGTATCTTTTTTATCCACTATGCGGAAAATTTCCATCTCACGGTCAATGATTTCTTTTCGCTGTTCCGGTGTCAAATTTTTCGTATAAAATGTGGTAAGACGTTCAACACCATTAATTCTGCAAAAATGCCTTATAAATTATCCTAATAATTCTTCGTCTTCAGTACCCGTTTTATTTTTTGCTATATTTGTTTCAAAAGTACTCATGCCAGCCTTCTTTTTCCTTTACGGAGCATAAGACTTAACGTCTGTAATTGCTAAGGAAATGATCAATCATAGATACCGACTTATTTTCGCATACAGCTACCTTCTTTAAATAAGTCAAACAGTTCCGGATCAAGATATCGTACTTTGTCTTTATCAAGATACGTTGTGAATTTTCCATCATTTGAATGGAATACTTTTAATCATTTGTGCATGAACATCTCGATTAAAACCTGAATTCAAAGAACACACTGATGATGTCATCTTTCTGTGTTTCACAAGATAAAATGTCTTCTGCATATCTTCTCCATAAAGCTAATTTATCAACATCTTTGTTCATGCAGCATTTTTTGTATTTTACCCCACTTTCACAGGGTCAAGGATCATTGCGACATATGCTTCCCACGTTCCATCACATCCTAAAGTATTTAATTACTTCAAAATACAAGAGACGGGGTGGTGCCACCCCTTCCTCAATTTATTCTTCGTGTCATCTACTTTAATGTACCCTTGTCCTGGTTAAGGTGTCGGTGGCAGTGTCTCTCCTTTTGAAGCAGTTCTTTCTTCTCCTGTACGGCCAACACGAGGGCCAACTATTTCAGATTGACCTGATGATGCTTTTTGGCCAGTCTTATATGGCTCTTTACCCTTTGACATTGAACCACCCTCCTTCATACAAGGTATATTATCGTTCGACAATATTATATCATAAATGTCAAATTACGGAATATTTAAATCCATGAAACAAACCTCTTTACTAATAATAGAAGTTAAGGAAGAAATCGAAGTAGCTAAAGAACAAAGTCCTGTAGCAGAAAAAGTATCCGCAAGTAAATCTGATATGAACATTACTGATAGGATTGCAAAACGAAGGAAATGATGGATAATGGTAATGGTACAGATGATATTCCAAGAATTTCTGAAATTGAGGTTCAATTTAATAGAAATCCAAATCATGATGCAGCCGAATTTGAACGGCAATTAAAAGCACAAGAAGAAGGTCTAAATTCTTTAACTGTTGACGAATTTATTAATAACAGGGATAGATACTTGAAAGAAGGAAGATCAACCGAAGGAAATGCAGCACAACAAGCTGCTAGAGAAAAAGCATATCTAGATAAAATTGATGAGTTGAGGAAAATGGATTATCTAGAAAAGATGCAGAAAATCAAGCTTCCGAATGGCTCAACGATCAAGCTGCATTACATGAACCAGATCAGATTGCTGGTGGCGATCCACTTCATATTACCGGAACGGGAGATAAAAGAATTAATTCCTCTATTGGCTCACAATGGAAAAACAAGATAGGTGAAATGGATAAACAGATTAGAGTTTCTGCATCAAAGATGTCAGATGCAGAGAAAAAAACAACTCGATTAAATGCCAAATTAAAACACTGAGCATGAGGTGAAGATTATGCCTAACAAAATTTTTGAAGATTTTTTATTAAAAGAAAAAGTACCAGAAGATGTTATAGCAAACTACACAGGAAAAATCCCCGAAGCAATTTTAGAAATATGGAAGCAATATGGTTTTGGTAGTATTTTAGGTGGCTATCTGAAGTTTATTAATCCTGATGAGTTTCAACCTATTTTAAAAGATGTTTATGTAAGAAATCAAGATTCTATTGCATTATTTACAACTTCAATGGGAGATATTATTGTTTGGGAAGATAATAAGTATTTAATCTTATTAAATTTCAGAAAAGGTAAAATGAAAGGAATATCATCAGGCTTTAAATATTTTTTCTCTGATTTGGAAGATAAGTCATTTTTAGAAGAAAACTTAGATTGGAATCCATACCCGGAGGCAATTAAAAAGTATGGACAACCAGAATTTAATGAGTGCTTTGGTTATGTACCATTACTTGGATTGGGTGGACCTGAGAAGGTGGAAAATTTGAGAAAAGTTAAACTTGTTGAACATATTTATTTAATTACACAATTTATGGGACAAATTGAATAATTAATGAACAGGTCTTAACTGAGATTTATCTAGGTTAAGACTTGTTCATTTATATACAGCCAGCCACTTTATTCATGTTTTCTCCTGCTATTTTTCTCTTATAAAATGCCGAAAACCCTTGAAATTCAAAGGGTTTCGGACAAATTGTGTCTAATAACTATAATTTTGATACAATTTAGCATTAATTGAATTCCGCTAAAATGTTTGATTTCCGCTAAATTGTATAGGGTTTCTGCTAAAAAGTATGATTACTGCTAAATGGTGCACATTGTAAATTGTCCAGGTCACTTTGCATTGATTACTATATATTTATTATCTACCAAGGTTTATATTGGTATTCAGGTGCCTTCTAGAGAAATATGAACATTCTATAAATTGAAATAATCAACTTCCTATAATGATTATTTTGAATCTCAGATTTTTACTCCCATGAATAATTTCGTATGTAATGCTTATTATAAAAATGATTAGCATGCTTTTGTACAAGGAGGAGTATATAAGAGTCTGAAAATCGGTAAGAGAAACATTAAAACTGCTATTGCTGTGTTTTTAAGCGTTCTAATCTCAAAAGTGCTCAAACTTGAGTATCCTTTCTTCACTGTAATTGCTGCAATATTTTCTATGGAAAACTCAATAGCCAGCACATACAAAGCTGGATTATACAGATTAATAGGTACACTGGTAGGTGCTTTTGTCGGAGTTATCTTTATTTATATTCAGCCAGGCAACGCTTTATTAATGGCAATAGGCACCATTTTATTAATATTTATATGCAATACTTTCAAATGGGATCGTGCCGTTCCAATTGCAGGTGTTATGTTTGCGGCAATCATGCTGAGTTTGAACAATAAAAATCCTTTACAATACAGTTTCAGCAGAGTGCTAGACACCTTTGTAGGAATAGTCATTGCTGTAGCAGTAAACTATTTAATCTTCCCGCCAAATAACCTGACTCAAATGCGTAAGAGTCTTAACGATATTTCTAAGAAAATTTCAACAGTAATTGTTGATTTTGTGTGCTTAGGAAAAAATGTAGATTTAACCAGCTTGAGAATTGAAGTCATCGATTCAATAAAGTTTCTTGAAGCTTATAAAATCGAATTCAATCCGAAAATTGATGTAGGTACTGAATTTTCTAAGATAACCGTAGAACTGGAAGCTCTTAGAAGTATTCTGTCACACTTAAGAACCATTGAAGAACTTGGTCCCAGATGTAATCTGAGTTCTGATAACATAGAAAAGCTAAGACTTCTGAATCTATGTGATATTAAAGCCGTAGAGTTCTCAAAAAATGGCGAAAATATTATATATAATTATCATGTAAGTAAAATACTCAATGAACTCCCTCAATTAACCTTAGACAGTAGTAAGTAAGGCCCTTGCGGGCCTTACCTTGAATCCTTCATATGCTTCTCAGCATACTCAACCATCTTTTTAACCATGTTGCCCCCGATTTTCCCCGCATCTTTAGCAGTTATATCACCGTTATAACCGTCTTTCAGCTCTATTCCTTCCTCGGCGGCAACCTCATATTTCAGTTTATCAAGTGCGTCTGCTGCTTCAGGTACTAATTTTTTATTGCGTGCCATAAAGCATCGACCTCTCTGAAATAAATTATCCTTTCGGACATTAATATTGTTTTACCTCAAAGCAAAATGTATCCCTTTATATATTGCTAAATATGAATAATTTTATTATAAAATAATGATTTCAACAGTATAAATTTTAGCATTTCGGAAAATATACGTAAGTGGACTAAGTTTTTTAATCAATATCGATTATGAAAATTATTTGTTTATATATAGGAGGAAACGCATTTGGATACACCAGTATCAATTGGCAAGAGTATTCAGCGAAAAGAGGCATGGGACAAAGTAACTGGTGTTGCCAAATACACCGATGATTATATTGTACCAGGGATTTTACATGCCAAGCTGGTCACAAGCCCATTTGCACATGCAAAAATCAAATCAATAGATACTTCTGAAGCAATAAAAGCTTCCGGTGTTCAATCTGTAATTACCGGTAGCAGTTTCCCTATACTTTGTGGAGTCGTAATTGAAGACCGTCCTCCGCTTGCAATAGATAAAGTCCGATACTTTGGAGAACCTGTTGCATTAGTCGTAGCCAATAGCGAACGAGAGGCTATGCATGCAGTTAAAATGGTAAAAGTGGAATACGAGCTGCTAACAACAGTAAATTCTCCTTGTGACGCTTTAAAGAGCGATGCTCCCATTATCCATGAGAATTTAGGTCAATATAAGCATGCAGTAAAAGATGTTACTCCTGAACCAAATACCAATATTGCTGAACATATCAAAATTAGAAAAGGTGATATGGCAAAAGGCTGGGTAGAAAGTGAATTTGTCATTGAGACTGAGTTTAAACTTCCAAAGTCTGACCATATAGCTATGGAAACAAGAAATGCCAGGGCAGAAATACATGCGGACGGACAGGTTGTGATTAATTCCACCACGCAGGCCCCTTTTTCTGTAAGGAATATGATCAGTCAATATTTCAATCTGGAATTAGGAAAAATTACTGTCAAAACACCACTTGTAGGTGGAGGGTTTGGAGGAAAGGCTCCTATACAGCTCGAAATTCTTGCTTATATGGCATCTAAATCAGTCGGAGGTAAGCTTGTTAAGATAGCTAATGCAAGAGAAGAAGATATTGTAACCTCACCATGCCGTTTGGGCCTGGAAGCTAAAATAAAACTGGGAGCTTCAAAGGATGGAGTTTTAAAAGCTGCTGAGATGACATATCTCGTCGATACCGGAGCTTATGCCGATATCGGCCCTCGCTTGGCAAAGTCAATCGCTATTAGCTGTACCGGTCCCTATAATATTGAAAACGTTTGGTGTGATTCGTTGTGCGTATATACCAACCACCCTTATTCCACCTCCTTCCGTGGTTTTGGGCATGCTTCCTTTACATTTTGTATAGAACGGACACTGGATAAGCTTGCTTTCACACTTGGAATGAACCCATTGGAATTAAGAATAAAAAATGCAATAACTCCTGATAAAACAACCCCAACTCAGGTTAAGACAACTATAAGCAACATCGGGAACCTTACAGCATGCCTTGAGAAGCTGAAAGATTCTGTAAACTGGGATGAGGGTATGAGGATAGACTTGGGAAACAACAAAATCAGGGCAAAAGGAATCAGCTGCTTCTGGAAAACATCCGATTCTCCAACCGACGCTGTTTCAGGTATATTTTTATCATTCAATACTGATGGAAGTATTAATCTGATCAGCGGGGTTGTTGAAATTGGACCGGGAATGAAAACAACATTAGCTCAGATACTTGCCGAAAAAATGAAAATGGATATCAATAGAATTCATATCAAGCTGGAGGTAGACACACAGGTCAGTCCCGAGCATTGGAAGACAGTTGCCAGCATGACTACTTACATGGCCGGCAGGGCTGTCTTAAGAGCCGCTGAAGATTTAATCAAGCAGCTCAAGAGTCTGGCAGCTGTCGCTATGAGATGTCCCCCTGAGGACTTGGTTGTAGCAAATGAAAAAGTATATTTACAGCAGGACCCAAACATTTATATATCCTTCAAAGACCTTGTGCACGGCTATAAATATCCCAATGGCAATGCTGTAGAAGGGCAGATTTTAGGCCGTGGAAGCTTTATTATGAGTCACATCTCCGATCTTGACAAAGAGAGCGGTAGAGGAAAGCCAGGTCCCGCTTGGGCTGTGGGTGCTCAGGCTGTAGAAGTGGAATTTGATACAAAAGACTTTACCTATAGATTTATAAAAGCTGCCACAGTTATTGATGCCGGCAAAGTCTTAAACCCTAAAACAGCCAGAGGACTTATTACGGGCGGAATGTGTATGGGACTCGGCCTAGGAAGCCGTGAAGCTTTTTCATATGATCCTGAAGGTAAGGTGCTGACCACAAGCTTACGTACTTATAAAGTGATGCACATAGGCGAAGAGCCTGAATATATTGTTGATTTTTTAGAAACTCCTCAGATAGATGCCCCTTATGGTGCAAGAGGTATCGCCGAGCATGGAATTATTGGTATTCCGGCAGCACTGGCAAATGCCCTATCCTCTGCAGCTCAGATTGATTTGAATCAGACACCTATCACACCGGAGTATATCTGGAAGACTAAAGGGGGTACTGTATGATTCCATTTAATTTTGATTACTATAAACCGGACACAATTGACGAAGCTGTTCAAATATATAAGGAATTGGAGTCTCAGGGCAAAGAACCTCTTTACTATGGTGGCGGCTCTGAAATTATCAGTATGGCAAGGGTACATAATATCCACACCAAAGCAGTCATTGACCTTAAGGCCATCCCAGAGTGCAATATGTTTGAATTCCAAGGAGACATGCTGGTTATAGGGTCTTCTGTTACTCTTTCCCGTATATCCGAATCAAAGTTATTCCCTTTGCTCGGAAAAGCAAGTTGCAGGATAGCCGACCATACAATGCAGTGCAGAATAACACTCGGTGGAAATCTCGGAGGAACAATCATATACAGGGAAGCAGTATTACCGCTGCTTTTGTCTGATAGCTATGTGGTAGTTGCATCTGGTGATAAGCTCAAACAAGTTTCCATAAATGAGATTTTCAATGAAAGACTGCAGCTTCCAAAAGGTGAGTTTATAGTCCAGTTTCTTATTGGAAAAGAATATACTACTTTCCCTTTCGTCCATGTGAAAAAGACTAAAAACGAGAAAATAGATTACCCTTTGATATCTGTCGCTGCACTGAAAAAAGATAATCGAATCAAGCTGGCAATGAGCGGTGTCTGCCCTTTCCCATTCCGTTCCTCTCAGATAGAGAAGTACCTAAATGACAAAAGTGTTCCCTGGGAAACAAGAGTAGATAATGCACTTAATTCTTTGCCTGCACCTGTTTTGAATGATGCCTCAGGTACAGACAACTATAGAAAATTCGTACTCAAGAATACATTGATCAACACCTTGGAAACACTGGAGGGGATGCAGTAATGCTAAAAATAGAAGGTAAAAGCATCATTGAACTTGATATTAATGGTGAAAAGAAAGATGTCATGGTTAATCCTTCAGATATCCTGTTATATGTGCTTAGAGAGCAATTAGGATTGACCGGGGCAAAACCCGGATGTGAAAACGGTGACTGCGGTGCGTGTACAATTACAGTAGATGGCTGGCCTGCAAAATCCTGCCTAATGTTGGCAGTTGAAGCAATTGGCCATAAGATTATTACAGTTGAAGGATTACAGAATGCACCTATTCAGAAAGCCTTTGTAGAAAACTGGGGGTTCCAGTGTGGCTACTGCACCTCTGGCTTTTTAATGGTATGCCACTCCTTGGCAAACATTCACCCTGATGCTGAAGAATATGTAATGGAAGAATGGCTTCAATCTAATATTTGTAGATGCACAAGCTATGAAGAGATTAGAAATGCAATACACGCTATACTTAGAATGCCTTAGCCTTGAGGCATTTCTTTGCTACAATAGCAAAGTGAAATGCCTCTGTCTATTAAGTAGAATTAATAGCCCCGATGCTGTTCTTCCTCTTTTTCAATAGATACGTCAGAGTACCTATCAATTTCTGGTTTTTCCCTCAGATCATCATACATCCTGCCTATTACTTCATATTGCTCAAATCTTCGATTGTCGTCATCTAGAAGAAAATCGTCGATATCTGCAACGCTGGTGATTTTTACAGGATAATCGGTATCCTCAAGAAGTTCATTAATCTTATCAAACACTTGTTTTTCGTCCATATTCATATCCCATTTCCTATTAAAAATAATCAAAATTGAATAATTTTAGTATGCCATCAGTTTATAAGGAATAATCCTGTATAAATATTCATAGGATATTTTTGGTTCAAATTTTAAAAGGAGTTGACTAAATTTAATGAAAAAATGTGTTAGCGCCATAATCTTTTGGGGCGCTTTATGGGGACTAGAAGAAGCAACGCTTGGACATTTGTTACATATCACCACGTTAAATATAGGATGGTTTCTCTGGTTCCCTTTAGCGTATTTCTTTATGAGCATGGTCTATAAGCAAACTGGCAAGCTGAATTCAATACTTTTCACTTCTATAATTGCGGCTGCAATAAAGCTTGTTGACCTCTCCATGACAACCAATTTAGTAATAATTATTTGCCCTGCCCTATCAATTATTTTAGAAAGCATTTCATTATTTGCTATTCTAAAAATAATGGACTGGAAGAAGCTCCTACACAAAAACAAATTGATTGAAATTGTGTCTGTAAGCCTACTATGGAGAGTTTTATTTCTACTCGGCCTACTCCTTATTCCCACATGGATAATGGCCTCTTATCCTTACAAAAGTATATCCTCTATACTCAAGTTGCTCTTATATGAAGGGCTTATAAATAGTTTACTTATCTATGGAACAGTGATACTTGCAAAGAAAACAAACGAAATAAACAACAAAAGTAATACATACTTTAAACAGCTTACAGACAAAATAATACAATCAAAACTAGTAAAAGAAATGTGCTATAAGCCTGTGATTTCCCTAAGTCTATTGGCTGTTGCATTAATTATTCAATGGGTGTTGTAATTACATGATTGTAGAAGGTATTATTCTAGCTGCCGGATTTTCATCAAGAGCAGGTGCATATAAACTAACATTGAATCTAAACGGTAAAACCGTTATAGAACGATGTATTAAAGGAATGTATGATGCATGCTCAAAAATTATAGTTGTTGGCGGCTATAACATTAAAAGGCTTGCTCCAGTTTTGGACAAGTACTCCAAAGTCAAATTAGTGTATAACGAAAACTATCAATTAGGCATGTTCAGCTCTGTCATTAAGGGATTTAAGTACACTGAAGGTGACAAGGTCTTCATGATTCCTGGCGATTATCCTCTGGTCAGTTATGATGTATATAAAAGTCTTCTTAGGATAAATGCAAATATAGTCATACCAACTTATGAAGGTACAAAAGGACATCCTGTTTTCATGAATAGAAAAATGATAAACCTACTACTTGCTGAAACATGTATCAGTAATTTGAGAGAATTCATATCTGAGCAAGGATTTGCCACTCTGGAAGTTGATTGTCCAGGGATTCTAATGGATATAGATACCCCCGAAGATTATGTCCACGCACAAAACTATTCTAATCGTTTATTGGTAAGGTGAAATATGATTCACATAATAACAGGAAGCATAAACAGCGGTAAAACTACAAAGCTTTTATCGTTATATAATGAATTAAAAGCCGGGGACGGATTTATTCTTCCCAAAGTATTTATTGAAGGTAATTATGCCGGCCAACAAATTGTTAGGTTGTCCACCGGGATAGGCATACCCTTATCCTATAAAAAAGACTATATTCCCGCCTATTGGGATGAGCAATATTGTCTTGATGTCTACAGTTTTTCACATAAAGGCTTTGAATTCGCTTCTGAAACGGTTAAGGATATAATTTCTGACAACATCTCCCCTATATTTGTTGATGAAATAGGACCACTTGAACTGGAAGAAAAGGGTTTCTTTCAATTGCTGTCACAATTATTGAGTAGAGACTATACTATGTACATATCAGTGCGGAATTCCCTTCTGGAAAATGTAATAGACAAGTTTAAAATCAAACAATACAACATTATCAGAGTTTAGAAAACAGCTGCACATCGCTTCTGAAATAATAGTCCTCCCATTCAAAGTATAAAACAGTAAAAACAAACCAAAATACTATCAGGAGGATTGTTAATGGAAATAGGTTCTTCCGCATATTTGGCGGTTAATGAATAGTATGATATAATAGTACAGGGGGTTTTTAATGAATACTAACTTTTTTAAAGAGTTTTATCCTGATTATTTGAATCATACTAATACTGAAATCAAGGATGATAAAGCGTTATTTTATTTTGATAGCTTAAGAAC
>Ga0116193_1000142_pt1 | contig 69981 bp, 53 predicted proteins | sample AD_UKC115_MetaG_FD_89892 | JGI IMG/M metagenome (GOLD analysis project Ga0116193, IMG submission 89892) | Active sludge microbial communities of municipal wastewater-treating anaerobic digesters from Hong Kong - AD_UKC115_MetaG | ecosystem: Engineered > Bioreactor > Anaerobic > Digestate...
AAAATATGGAAGAAACATTGTGAAGCAAGTTGTAGAGCCTGTTAATACGACGAGGAAAGGGAGAGCATTGTTTGAGCGAAGCGAGTTTTGCTCGACCCCGAGGAGTATTTACAGGCTCTAAACCAGGTTGCATGGCCGAGCAGTGCAGCGCAGCGGAACGACCAGGCTGCGAAACTTAAGTTTCTGGAATATTTTTCTTAACATTTATTATATACACCCGGAGTAAAGGGTACGTTTGACGGAGTGCACTTCTTGAATATGCATGTGCACGACCAAAATTATTTGATTTATTTATGGCATTGAAGTAAAATGAAAGAAAAAGTCAGAATTCTACATTATTTACAGTAGAACGAATTTTTTTAAAGATATTTTTCATTATTACAAAACGGAAATTAATTTATTATATTTAGGTGGTCAATATGGTTATAACTTCATTTGAAAAAAATAAGAAAAATAAGGATATGGTATCGGTATTCATTGACTCTCAATATGCATTTTCAATGCCTGAGGAAGAATACTTAAGGCTTGGTCTTTATGAGAAAAATGAAATTTCTGACGAAGAATTATATTACATAAGAAAAGAAGTATTGCTTAAGAACGCCAGATCAAAAGCTATAAAATATATTTCCTTAAAACTTTTGAGTGAAAAAGAACTATTTATCAAATTAGAGTCAAAGGGGTTTGATGAGGAAACAATCAGAAATGTAATAGATGACCTGAAAGCTATTGGCTATGTAAATGATAAGATTTATGCTCAGAAATTTGTATTTGAGCGAAGCAAACTTAAGCCAAAATCGAAAAAAATGTTAAGAATGGAGCTAAGTAATAGAGGCATTACTGACGATATTATAGATGAAGTGTTAGAGAATTTTGAATATGATGAAGTTACAATTATAGAGAGACTTGTCAGAAAAAAGTTCGGCAAATACGATTTGTCAGATCCTAAAGTTGAGATAAAAGTAATTTCTTTTTTAATGCATAGAGGTTTTTGCCTTGAGATGATTAAGAAGTGTCTTTATAATATAAAGCATGATGAATAGGTTTTATATTAATCGTGAAATGATATTACAATAACAAATCAAATTTTCAGGATAATTGGTCAAGGAAACTGAAGCGTAATGCAAAATCTTAATTGAGTTCAATATAGCTATTATGAATTCAAAAAGATTTTAATGCGTTTAAGATAGTCGTTTCGCAGTGTTGCACTGCTTGTTTGAAGAATAAATAATAAAAGTTTTGCCCGTTCTGCTTTACTGTTCGATGTTTTCAAAAGTATAGAGCCTTTATTTTATGAGTAGGTACTCGTGATTATTTTCTGATAATTTGGAGGTATATGGAATGAGGAAAACAAAAGTAAACGATTCATCAACAGAAAATAGAATACTAATAATTGATGATGAGATCGGTATTGTCAATTCCGTATCTATTATTTTAAAGCGAAATGGTTATAAGTGTGAAGGGGTAACAGATCCTTTAGATGGAATTAAGTTATTAAAAGAAGAGCATTTCGATATTTTGATTTTGGACTACCTGATGCAGAATATACATGGGGATGAAGTAATCAAAATGGTTCGGGAATTCAATTCGGATATCTATATTATACTTCTTACAGGACACAAGGATATAGCCCCTCCATTGCTTACTATAAAAGCATTTGAAATTCAAGCTTACTGCGAAAAGTCCGACAGATTTGATCAATTAATTCTGATGGTTGAATCCGCAAAAAAATCAGTTATGCAGATGAAAACAATAAAGCGATTTAATGATAGCCTTAATGCAATAATAAAATCAATGTCCAGTATATATCAGATTAAACCTATAGAAGATGTAATAAATGGTATATTGCAGGAAGTACGGAATATTATTGAATTTGAAAGTGGGTTTATTCTAATATATCAGAACAACAGAATAAATATTTTACAAAAGGATATTTTTAAAGGTGCCGGAATATATGATAAAGATTTCGAAAAATTCCTGTTTGACGATTACCCTTCTATAAAAAATTATCTCGATGAAGCAAGAGCAACAAATAACATTGTCAGAATTGAAAAAGGTATCATATTGCCACTGATAAATGAATGCTTTAATTTCCAAGGAGTTCTGTACTTACAAGGAGATGGGTTGGGTCAGTATGAAAAAATTCTTGAGATATTTTTAGGACAGATAAATGCAGCACTGAACAATTTGATTATGCACTTGCTTGTTAATGCAAAAAATGAGGAAATAAGCAAAGCGTATGATGAAATAGATAACCTGTTCAAGGTATTAGAGAAGAATTATCACCATCAGATTGATAAGAATGAATTTCTTGAGCAGGTTGTACAAAACAGGACAGCCTCAATCCGTAATCTATTGGATAATGCGGGACAGGGTTTTTTATCATTTGGACAAGATCTTATAATTGATAGTGAGTACAGCTTTGAATGTTCAAAAATATTTGGAAATAATTTGGAGAACAACAAATTTTCTACTTTAATCTTTCCCGATGATGAAGAAAACATAAAGCTTATTGATGAAGCTTTTATTAACATTTTTGAGGAAAAGGACGCTATAAAAAGGGATGCGTATATTTCACTTATTCCTGATCGGATAGAAATAAATGGGAGAGATATTCACATAGAGTATAAAATTATTAATTCACATGCAAATGAGAATCTTAAAAAGGTTATGGTTATTTTAACTGATAATACAGAAAAGAGTCTGCTTGAACGCAAGATGGAAGAAGAACGCAGAGTGCTGAAAATGGTGGTCAAGGTTGTAACCAACCAAGGCGACTTTTTTGATTGCATAGATCAATATAATAGATTTGTTGATAGTAGAATTAAGGAAATTATGAACAACAACCAGCCCTTTGAATACATAGTTATGGAGATATATCGCCAGATTCATACTTACAAAGGTAGTTTTGCAAATTTTTATCTCGCAAATACTGTGTCGATATTGCAGAATTTTGAAGACAGAGTGTTTGAGTTTAAAAAAAGTATTGATAAAAAATCCAAAGTTGATTTGCAAAATCTTATAGACGGTTTTGATTTTAAAATAACTCTGTCTAAAGATATGGAAGTTTTAAAGAAAATTGTAGGAGAAGAGTTCTTTGAAGGAAAAGGTAAGGTGTGCATTGAAAAGAATAGGATTATTGAGATAGAAAATAAAATGAAGTCAGTGCTTTCTAAAGAAGACAGTGATGTTCTTTTGCCTCTAGTCAGATCACTCAGATTAAGGCCTTTTGGAGAACTATTGCGCACTTATCCGGAATATCTTTTAAGAATGACTGAAAGATTAGGTAAAAAAATTTACCCGTTAAAAGTGGAATATGATGAAAAGATATTAGTGGATCCGGATATTTATGGAGAATTTGCAAGATCCTTGGTACATATATTCAGAAATATTGCAAGCCATGCAATAGAACATCCTGACGACAGGATAGAGGCAGGAAAGGATGAATACGCAACGGTAACATGTCTTGTAGAGGAAGAATGTGCTTCAATAGTTATTACAATTAGTGATGATGGACAAGGTATTAGTGCTGAAGAAATTAGAGATTGGGTGGTAGCCAACGGTATACGAACGAGTGAAAATATAAACAGATTAAGTAATAAGGAAGTATTAAACTTGATTTTTGTTGATGAAATAACGACTGCCCAAGTTGTTGATGAATTATCAGGAAGAGGAATTGGTTTGTCAACAGTAAAAAATGAAGTGCATAAACTAAAGGGAAATATTGAGTTTAATACCAGCAAAGGAGCAGGTATGGAATATAAAATTACCGTTCCGTTATACTGAAAATAAATAATTGAAAATGTGGGTTCATAATTTATTAATTATATTATTTGAGCATCATTTTATGCTATAATATAATTAACTTATGTTTTATAATTTTGTTTAATATCCGGTAGTCTGGAAATAATGGTGGATGAAGGAACAAATAAGTAGGGGAGAATATTAAATGGAGAGAATTGCTTTTTGCGAAAATTGCTTTAAAGATGTTGAATTTGAAATTCGTAATGAAATAGTTAAAGTTGATTTAGATGATATTGCTTTTACTTATGGTGCTCATGTTCCATATTGCAAAGAGTGTGGAAATGAATTGAGTGTGCCGGAAATAAATGATTTGAATATTATCAAAGCATATAAGGCACAAAAAGAAGCGCTTGAAAACAGGGAAAGCTCATATTAAAATTTAAATCCAAAATTAGTTGATATTAACAGCACTTACTTGACATTAGTGTTCTTGGCAAGGTAAAATTAAAAGGATTGTAAATTGATAAATTATATTATATGATTAGTATTTTTTAGTGCTCTTATAGTATTCAATGCATTAGTTATTTCTTTTCGTTGTAATTATCTTCAAAACAACAATTCATATTAATATGCGATTTCAATTCTGTATTATTCGTATACTCGCTATAATTATCACATGAAATCAACAAATAAGGGTATATTGATTAAAATGATTACGAACTGTTAGATGATGTTGGCACTATAGCTGTGTAAACTTTCAATCAGTTGTCAGTAAGAGTCTGTAATCAAAGTAAAACAAAATAATACCGTTCTTCTATTACATATTTGTGAATACTACTGAGATAATGAAAGAAATTGAGCAAATTCGTGGAAGTATATGCTACACCGTATTAACCAGGCTCTAGTAATATTAGTATTCCATCTTGCGATGGAGTAATAATATAAATTAATAATTTATTATAAAGGAGAGATAAGAATGAAGAAAATTGTTTCATTAGTTTGTGCAATTGCTTTAGTTCTAAGTATGTTTTGTGTAGTATCAACTTACACAGCAAGCACAAGCTATGCAGCTCCCGGTTATCCATTCGGGATCAGTTCAGCAGCAGGAGATCAAGCAGCAGCAGAGCAATTGCTTGCATCAGAGTGGCAATCGTGGAAAAGTACTTATATTACTTCAAGTGGAGCAGGTGGATTCAAGAGAGTACAGAGAGATGCCGGAACAAGCTACGATACTGTATCGGAAGGTTTGGGATATGGTTTGATTCTTGCAGTGTATTTCAATGAACAATCACTTTTTAACGATTTGTATGGGTATGTGAAGAAATACCAAAATTCTCGTGGAGTTATGGGATGGCACATAGACGCAAGCGGTAATATCGTCAGTGGTGATGGTGGTGAAAATGGTGCGACAGACGCTGATGAAGATATAGCATTAGCTTTGGTTTTTGCTCAAAAAAGATGGGGTACAAGCGGATCTGTAAACTATGGGGAAGAAGCGAGAAATCTTATAAACAACATCTTCAACCACATGGTGGAAAGAGGTTCATATGTATTAAAGCCGGGGGATACTTGGGGTGGTTCTAATGTAACCAATCCTTCTTATTTTTCACCAGCATGGTACAGAGTTTTTGCAGAATTTACAGGAAATCAGGAATGGATAAAGGTAGCAGATAAATGCTATGAAATTGTTAATAATATAAAGCAATATAATAACAACACGGGATTGGTACCTGATTGGTGTACAGCTCAGGGCACAGCTGCTTCAGGTATGGGATATGACTTTAAATATGACGCTATTCGTTATGGATGGAGAACAGCCATTGATTACAGTTGGTACGGAACAGCAGCAGCAAAGACAAATTGTGATACTATCACAAAATTCTTTAAGAACGTAGGAGTAGATCAAGTAAAAGATGCTTATACAATTACAGGAAACACTATAGGACAGTGGCATACTGCAGCATTTACCTCATGCGCAGCCGCAGGCGCTATGACGGGAGACCTCGAAACTGCAAGAGCATTTTATAATGAATGTGTGAAAGTAAAAGACAGTGGAAGCTATCATTATTTTGGAAATGCCTTGAGAATGATGATATTGTTATACACAACCGGTAATTTCCATAATATGATGAATGGAGTAAACCCAACAAGTAATGTAACTCCAACTCCAGTAGTTACACCTACACCAACTTCAACTCAAAGCGGAGGTTATATAGTTGGTGATGTTGATGGAAGCGGTAGTTTTAATTCTATAGACTATGGATACGTAAAACAGTATTTATTGGGTATGATTAAAAGTTTCCCTAGTCCAAAAGGTGAGTTGGCGGGTGATGTTGACAATAATGGTGCTATTAATTCCATAGACTTTGGAATTATGAAACAGGTATTATTAAAAATAAAATCAGGTTTCTAAGACAGTTAAAGGTTTTGCCAAGAAAAGCATCCCGTTATGGGGTGCTTTTCTTTAATGTTTAGAAAAAACAGAAGTATAAATCATAATTTTAGCGTACTTTACCGGTAAAAAAACTGGTTGACAGTAAGATTAGTTATGCTGTACAATCTATTTATAATAGTACAGATTGTATAAATAATATTACAAATTAATTGTTCCGGATGGTTGCTACAGCTACTAATATATATTTATTACTTCTCTATCGCCGTAATATCGTCAAATCAAAGGTATAAAAAAGAAATGGTTATTCTATCCGACAATTTCCCATAAGTATTGTAAAATAACTGAACTTAACCGAATAATGTCTTTGCCATAAGAAAATAAAACCTCTAATGCAATGTATACCGTTAGTAATGCTTTATTGTAATTTGAATAATGATAATTAATGGTACACCAAGATGATTTGTATTCCATTATCACAATGGGATAAAAATAATAATATTTTATAATAATTGTAAAGGAGAGATAGAAATGAAGAAAACTGTTTCAATAATCTGCATAGTGGCATTAATTGTGGCCATGCTTAGCTTGCCTACAATCTGTGCGGCAGAAGACGGAACATTTGGAGGGTATCCATGGATTAAGCCTTTGGACTATCACAAGGGTACAACTGCCGTAACTGCAACAGGAGATAGTCTGGTAATTGAGTTCCAGAATATTAATAACAGTGATTATGCAGCAGGTGCTGCAACTACTGTTTCAGGAGAAGCTGCAATTCCATTGGATGAAGATTGGTCAGCATTTGAAGCTTTGAGTTTTTCAGTAGAAAATCCTCAAACTAAAGAGTTTTTAATTTCAGTTGGCATATGCACAGGGGAAACATGGTATTGGCATGAATCAAGTACTGTTGCGATACCTTCAGGTGGTTCAAAGGATATAGTGTTGTACTTTGGTCAGGAATATTGGAAAACCGAAGCGTCTAAGTGGGTTAATAATACAACCGTTTCAGACCTTGATGATGTAAAAAAAGTAGACTTTAAGATAATATCTAATGAATCTGGAAATACAGGAAAAGCAATAATTACAAATTGGTCATTAGGTGATGCTCCAACTGGTAATATGCATAACCCGAATCCTGGAAACATAGAAGCTCCTGGCCAGTTTAAGGTGGTTGGAAGCCATCTGTATGATGCAAACGGAATACCTTTTGTTATGAGAGGTGTAAATCATGCACATACATGGTTCAAGGATCAATTGGAAACTGCTATGCCGGCTATGGCAAAAGCAGGCTGTAATACTGTAAGAATAGTATTGTCTAACGGTAAGAAGTGGCAAAAGGATGATCTTGCTTCAGTTAAAAAAATACTTGACCTTTGTGAACAGTATAAGATGATAGCAGTACTTGAGGTTCATGATCCGCTTGGAGTAGAAGATGTACAGCAGTTACTCTATGCTGCCGAGTATTTTGTTGAAATGAAGGAAGCCCTTGTAGGTAAAGAAGACAGGGTAATAATAAATATAGCTAACGAATGGTATGGACAATGGGGAGCGGCACCTTGGGCAGAAGGTTACAAGAAGGCAATTGCTGTAATAAGAAATGCAGGACTTACCCATACTATTATGGTAGACAGTGCCGGTTGGGGTCAATATCCTCAATCAATACATACCTATGGTAAACAGGTTTTTGATTCTGATCCGCTCAAGAACACAATGTTTTCAATTCACTTCTATGAGTATGCAGGAGGAACTGAAGCAATGGTTAAATATAATATTGATGAAGTTGTAAATCAGGGATTGTGTCTGGTTATAGGTGAATTCGGATGGAAACATACAAGTGGTGATGTTGCCGAAGCGTATATAATGGATTATTGTCAGGACATGAATATTGGTTGGCTTGCATGGTCTTGGAAAGGCAACGGAGGCGGAGTGGAATATCTTGACCTTGTTAGTGATTGGGCAGGTAATACGCTTACTCCTGAATGGGGGCAGGTTGTTGTAAACGGACCTAACGGTTTAAAGGAAACTTCAAAGATATGTTCAGTATTCAGCGGTGTAATCCCAACTCCTGTTGTTACTCCATCTAATTACGTAATTGGTGATGTTGATGGAAACGGTAGATTTAATTCTATAGACTATGGATACGTAAAACAGTATTTATTGGGTATGATTAAAGACTTTCCTGGAGAATACGGCAAATTGGCTGCCGACGTTGACAAAAATGATACTATTAACTCCTTGGATTTTGGTAAAATGAGAAAAGTATTATTAGGCATAGACTCTGGTTTCTAAAAAGCTTAATCTTCCTTAATAATAAATAAAAAAGTCGGCTTCGCCGATTTAAAGCTAGGGTATTTCTCTGCAGCAAAAGCCTTTAGGTAGACTTTTTTGATGCCAGAAAGTAATGCACTTTCTTAGGCATTAAAAAAACAGGTTGGATTAATGTTTACCAACCTGTTTTCTTTATTTATTCTGACTTAGATGATAATAGATATTGTTAATGCTTATGGACATAAAAGGGAGCTTTATCGGCTCCTTTTATGTTTATACACTGGGACGGTGAAAATCTATTAGCGATTTTTTATAATTGTTAAAAATTATCTTTAACTAGCTTTTCTATGGTATTCACATCATTATGGACACTTAAGGGTCTGTTTGCCGGACCCTCAACAACATTTCCTTCATAGGTGAATCTTGATCCATGACAAGGACAATCCCAGGTTTTTTCCGCAGAGTTCCAGCTCAGCTCGCATCCCATATGTGTGCATGTAGTATCAACCACATGTAATATGCCCTCTTCATCCCTGTAAGCTCCGGCTTTCTGTCCGTTTGCTTCAATGATTTTTCCTTCACCCGGCTTTATATCTTCATGTATTGGCAGAGAAGATATTTTACCTCCTATCAACTCCTTAGCTACATTAAAGTTTTCAACAACAAAGTTTTTGGCGGATGCAGCTATTGTCTGTCTTGATGGGCTGTATACATCCTGCCAGGGGCTGTTACCCTTAACAATCAGATCGCTTAATATCATAGCAGAAGCTATGCTGTTGGTCATGCCCCATTTTCCAAAGCCTGTAGCTATATACATATTGGGAGTTTTGGATGTGAAATGGCCTACATAGGGTAGATCATCCAAAGTCATGCAATCCTGAGTAGACCAGCGATAAGCGATATCTTCTACAGTAAATATCTGATTGGCAAAATCAATAAGTGCCTCGTAGTGCAAAACAGTATCCTTACCTTGTCCTGTTTTATGGTGGTTGCCTCCAACAAGGATCAACTCACCCTGTTCAGATATCTGGCTGCGGAGAGAACGAGCAGGTTCTTCCAGACTTATATACATTCCACCAGGATATCTTTCTTTTGCTTTAATAGCAACAACATATGAACGTTCAGGGTATATTCTGCTGGAATATAGTCCATGTTTGTTATAGCATGGGTAATGAGATGCAATTATTACCTTGTTTGCAGTAACTTTATTGCCTTTATTCGTTATTAAAACATAATTGTCATTCTCTTCAATATCTACAACTCTGGTTTGCTCATATATTTGGATGCCATTGTCCGCTATTTTTTTTACCAGAGGAATCAGGAATTTGCGGGGATGAAATTGGGCTTGGTTGTCAAAACGTATTGCTGCCTTAATAGGGATTGAGAATGGTATCTCATCAACATATTCCGCTTTTATACCCAAGGCGGATGTTGTTTTGACTTCATCGTAAATTTTTTCTACATATTTATTATCCTGAGTATAAGCATAGGCGGACTGGGGGACAAAATCACATTCGATATTATTCTCAGAGGATATCTTTTCGATCATACCAATAGCTGACTCGTTAGCTTCGGCATACTGTTTCGCAAATTCTTCACCCATTTGGCTTTTTATCTTGCTGTATATTAATTCATGCTGTGAAGTGATTTTTGCTGTGGTGTGTCCGGTTGTTCCCTGGAGAATTTGATCGGCTTCAAGGATAACGGCATTAACTCCATGCTTGTAAAGAAAATATGCTGTTGAAATTCCTGCTATTCCTCCTCCGATGATAGCTATATCTACTTTTATATCTTCGTCTAAAACCGGATACTCCGGCTGATGTGTGGAAGCCATCCAATAGGATTGCGGCGGCCTTTTAAAGTTTTTTTGTTCATCTATATTCATTTATAGTTATCTCCTTTTAATCATAATATTAATAGAAAATATATTTATATTTTTTGCTTAAAAGAAGTAATTATTCAGTATACAGCTAAATAAAAAAATAGTATAAATTGAGTTGCTGTTTTTCTATTTATATTGTAAAATTCATATGTTAATACTAAAATAAATATTTCAGGCTATACTTGAAACGGAGGAGAGAAATTGGATTTAATAACTATAATATTAACAGCTGTAGGCCTGGCTATGGATGCTTTTGCAGTTTCCATTTCGTGCGGGCTGGCAGATGCAAAAAATACATCACGCAATGCACTTAACGCAGGAGTTGCATTTGGACTTTTCCAAGGCGGCATGACAGCAATAGGTTGGTTGGCAGGCTGTACGTTCAGGACGTGGATTGAAAATATAGATCACTGGGTTGCGTTTGCATTGCTTGGAATTATTGGGGCTAAAATGATATGGGAGGCAATTGAAGAAGCAAATGAGTGTATTGCGCTTACAAGTTACAAGGTACTTATTACTTTGGCAATTGCTACAAGCATAGATGCCCTGGCAGTGGGTATTAGCTTTTCGGCACTTAAAATGGATATAATTTTTCCAGCTGTTATGATTGGTCTTATAACATTTATATTATCATTTTTTGGTGTATTTCTGGGAAAACTAATTGGATGCAATACAAAATTCAAAAAATACATAGATATATTTGGAGGCCTGATTCTGATAGGCATAGGATTGAAAATTTTGCTTGAACACGTTTTATGACATAGATGAATTTTATTTTTACGAGTATGTAGCACTACTTCATCTATAATATATTGTGCTTTCGAAATATGAAAACCCGCAGATAATTTTATTTATTTGCGGGTTTTTTTGAAGCTAAAGAACCATATCCCGCTACTAAATAATGTTTTCCTATTAGTGATAGAAAGCACTATGCAACTTGCTATTAAAGGTGTATAAGGATACTTATGACAAATACTATATTGTTAACATATTATACCTTGAGAGAATAAAAATAACATAAGACATCTAAAGGTGGTGAGTTATCAATGTATAAGATTATGATTGATCCGGGACACGGCGGAAAAGATAAGGCTAATAAAGGACCGACAGGATATGTTGAGGCTGATGGCGTTTTGGATATATCACTTAAGCTAAAGGATGAGTTGCTGAATACAGGTGCATTTGAAGTAAAGCTCACAAGAGAAACTGATGTTTATATTGGTGTAAGAACACGTGGAGAAATGGCTGCTTCCTGGGGGGCAGATATGTTTTTATCTCAACACTCAAATGCCTCGGGATTAGCCAAAAACACTACAACTAGAGGTACAGAGGTTTATTGCAGTGTAGATTTAAAGGATGAAGCCCTTGCGGCAAAAATGTCAAAGGCTATTGCCGAAGCGATAGGAACAAAAGATCGAGGGGCAAAAAAGCGCGAGAGTAACAATTACGTGGGCGAGGACTATTATGCAGTAATTGATGGGGCGCAGGATGGAGGAGTACCACACGTCCTTTTAATAGAAAATGCTTTTCATGATAACGAAGCAGATGAGGCGCTGTTAAAAGATCCTGCAATGAGGGCAGCTATTGCCAAGGCACAGGCAAAAGTAATTTCTGAATTCTTTGGAGTAAATCAAAAGGGGGAGATTGAATTGAATTGGAAACAAAAAATTGTCGAGGAAGCCTTAAAATTAGGTCTTATAAGTGATCAGACATGGATAGAAAAGGCAGAGGATACTTCTACAATATGGTTTGTTTGTGCCGTTGCTATAAATTTGTACAAGAAATTGAAAGAATAGTTGAAGTCAAAGTAATAAATATGTAAAAATATGGAGTGTTGCAAAGCCTGCTTTATAAAATCTGGTTTCAATTTTAATACAAATGGGCAAAACACAGACCTATAAGAAGATATTGCAACACTCCATATGATAAAATTTCATTAAAAATGTAGTAAAATTGATAAAAGTATTGCGGGAAAATTATTAAAAAAGGATTTAAGAAAATGTTTTCGATTTTCTCAAACCCTAGCTATACTGGTGCGAGAGAAGGGATTTGAACCCTCACAACCTTGCGATCACTAGAACCTGAATCTAGCGCGTCTGCCAGTTCCGCCACCCTCGCGTATTTTTATGACTAGATTATTTTACTAGAAAAGCTTTCATATTTCAAGTGGTAAAATATATATTTTTATATTTTTATTAAAATTTACTATTAATTTTAATAAAAATATGTTAATATTTAAGCGTTATAAGTATAAAAGTTCCATTTTATGGGGTCACATAATAAAGCTATAGTAACTTCAGAGAGAGAAGAAGTGCAAAATTATAAATTGGGGAGGGCATAAAATTGAGGATGGTGAGCCTTGCTAATGACAGGGTTTTAAAACGCGTCATTGATATTTTTGAAAGATGCTCAGAACAGATTGGAGTTGGTATTGTCAGTGTTGTGCTTTATGGATCAAGGGCTAAAGGAGATTATAGTTCACAGAGTGACTATGAGTTCTTAATTCTTGTTGAAGAGAACACATCCCTTGAGAAATTTATATTATTAAATGACACATTAAGGTATGAACTTTTGATACAAAAGTGTATGAATGTAAAAACTTTGTTGTATACACCGGAAATTTTTGAAGAAATTCTTTACCGGGATAAGCTGGTTGGGACTTTTCTGTACATGATTTGCAGGGAAAACATACCCTTATATGATAGAAAAGGTACATTTATGTCGATAAAAGAACGTTTATCGAGTACAAATAATAATCGGAAGAGTGAAGAAGTATTTTTGGAGCAGTGCATTGATTTTTCCAGACAGATGGGTTCTGAAAAGTGGGAACGAAAGTGGGATAGAACGCTCTTGCAGTTTAGGTACCAAAAGAAAAGAAGAAGTGCATATTGATATACAAGAAAGTTTGTTTTTAAACAAACTTTTTATGAAGAATAGTTTTGCTGTCTGTTGTAGAGGGAATTATGACTTTGAATGTAATTACTCCGGTAAATACTAATGGTATAGAAATTTATATTATAGGTTATATTCAATACTAGATGGGTGTACAGATGAATATACATTATAATTTGTGTGTTCAAGAAAAAATTATATAATCTTATAATTTTTTTTTGCCATATAATAATACAGAAGATAAATTTAGGAGGAAACTGTTTTGAATAGAAAGTTAGTTGAATTTAAAGAAAGTATAAAAGAGAAAAAGGTAGCTGTACTCGGGATTGGTATCAGCCATATACCGCTAATCAAATACTTGGCGGGTATTGGAGTTGATGTTACAGCATTTGATAGATCTGATGAAGATAAACTTAAGGGAGTATTTGATGATTTTAGAGGATTGGATATCAAGTATAGTATAGGTGAAGATTATTTAAAGAATTTGAAAGGGTTTGATGTGGTTTTTAAAACTCCTGGTATGAGATTTGATGTGCCAGAAATTGTGGAAGCCAGAAATAGTGGAGCACAAATAACATCCGAAATGGAAGTCTTTTTTGAACTTTGTCCGGCGCAAATCTTTGCTGTAACAGGAAGTGATGGAAAAACAACTACTACAACTCTGATATATAATATGCTCAAGGAGCAGGGATATAACTGTTGGCTTGGGGGAAACATTGGGACACCTTTGCTTGACAGGATAGATGAGATAAAGGAAACGGATAAGGTGATATTGGAGCTTAGCAGCTTCCAACTTCATACTATGACCTTAAGTCCTCAAGTTGCTGTCGTAACAAACCTTGCACCAAATCATCTGGATATGCACAAATCAATGGAGGAGTATGTTGAAGCCAAGAAAAACATATTTTTGCACCAATCATCGGGGGATAAAGTTATTTTGAATTATGATAATGATATAACACGAGGGTTTTCAAAAGAAGCAAAAGGAAACGTTGTGTATTTCAGCAGGGTAAACAAGCTTGAGGTTGGAGCAAAAATCAATGGGGAAATGCTTGTATATAGTGACAGTAATAGTATAAGAGGAATAGTAAATGCCGGTGATATAGTTATTCCCGGAGTACATAATATAGAAAACTATCTTGCTGCTATAGCAGCTGTAATTGATTATGTAGATGTTGACATAATTAAAAAGGTGGCTACTACTTTTAAGGGTGTTGAACACAGGATAGAACTTGTAAGGGAGTTGGATGGAATTAAGTTTTATAATGATTCTATAGCCAGCAGTCCTTCACGAACAATAGCAGGGCTAAACTCTTTCAAACAAAAGGTTATACTTATTGCAGGAGGCTACGATAAAAAGATACCTTACGATGTTATGGGGGAAGTTCTTGTAAACAAAGTAAAGTGCCTTGTACTTATAGGTCAGACTGCTCCAAAGATTGAAAAGGCATTATTGGATGAAGCTCAAAAAACAGGGAATGGAGAAGATATAACCATAATTAAGTGTGATACGTTAAAAGAAGCTGTTGAAAAGGCATATAATTGTGCAAAGTCAGGGGATATAATAACTTTGTCACCTGCCAGTGCAAGTTTTGACATGTTTAAAAACTTTGAAGAAAGAGGAAAGCAGTTTAAGGAATATGTAAACGCCCTTTAAATTCAACGGGAGATTGTTGTATTAATTTATTCAGGTACATCTAATAATTAGTTACTGTTGGAATAATGAAAGTTTTGGCTTGATGTTTTTTCACAATGCAAAATACTGAGTTTTTTCTCATTATCCCTTGAATACTTCTTAAAGTATAAAAAGAGTTAGGCTTTAGCCTAACTCTTTTTTGGTGGGAGGAGATGGATTCGAACCATCGAAGTCAGAGACAACAGATTTACAGTCTGCCCCCTTTGGCCACTCGGGAACCCTCCCATATTTAATTGGTGCCCAGAGCCGGAATCGAACCAGCGACACGAGGATTTTCAGTCCTCTGCTCTACCGACTGAGCTATCTGGGCGTCTTACAAGTTTTATTGGTGGGCCTTCAGGGACTCGAACCCCGGACCAACCGGTTATGAGCCGGTTGCTCTAACCAACTGAGCTAAAGGCCCTTGCAAAGACGACAAGTGTTAGTATAAAGGAAAAGTCATATTAAGTCAAGAGTATTTTTAAGAATAAAATTAATAATTTTTTGAAAATTCACAATGTTCCTTCCATATTTTTTACGCTTTGCCAATAATGTGCACTCTATATACGATCCGATGTTTGCAAATCATTACTCACTTATTATATAATTAAGAATAAATTTTTTATGGACTTTTAGGAGGTTTTGTTGCAAGATTGTAAAAAAAGTTTACTAAAAAATATGTTTTTTGAGCAATACTAAGGGATAACGAAAAAATAGCATTCTGTTTTCGGGTTTTGAAAACATTATCAAATTAAATTTTTTCGTTATTCTGGGTAGGAACTTATATTTAAGTCTTACCTAAGTAAGAAGAAAAATCAAGTCGGAGTATATGAGGTGAAAAATGGACTACATAGGAGTTTTAAAAGATCTTAGCTCTTTTACCGGAGTATCGGGCAGAGAGGAAGGAATATCTTTCTATATTGCCGGTCTCTTTAAGAAATACTGTGATAGTGTCGAGACAGATAAGTTTTATAATGTAATTGGATATAAAAAAGGCTTAAGTGAATCAGGAAAAAAGGTCATGATTATGGCTCACCATGACGAAATCGGTTTAATGGTCAAAAGCATTGACAAAAATGGCTTTATAAAGTTCACCAATATGGGCGGGGTAGACAGTAAAATACTTCTTGCACAGGAAGTTATTGTACATGGAAAAAGGGAGCTTTATGGAGTTATTGGGGCTAAGCCGCCCCATCTATTAAAGCCGGAGGAAGCAAAAAAGTCAGTTAAAATGGATGATTTGTATATTGACACAGGACTTAACAGGGAGAGTATTTCACAATTTGTTACAATAGGGGACATTATAACATTAAAAACGTATCCTTTTGAGTTGAAGGGTAACAAACTAAGTTCAAAATGTCTTGATAATAGGGCAGGGGTGGCTGTATTGCTTGATATTATGGAACGGCTCTCAAAACTTAAACATTATGATGATGTGATTTTTGTTGCAACTTCGCAGGAGGAATTGGGACTGAGTGGTGCAAAGATAGCTGCTTATAATATAAATCCTGATCTTGCAATTGTTGTTGATGCGTGTCATGGGGATATTCCGGATGCACCAAAAGATGAAACTTATCCTTTAGGTAAAGGGCCGGCTATCGCAGTTGGACCTAATCTTCACAGGCTAAATACAAAAAAATTAATTGACCTGGCAAAGGAAGAAAATATACCTTACCAGGTTGATGTGGAACCGGGAAATACAGGGACAGAAGCTTGGGCAACCCAGGTTTCAAGAGCCGGAATTCCCACCTTGCTGGTGTCTGTTCCGTTAAAATACATGCATACGACAATTGAGACCATACATGTAAATGATATTAAGAATACCGGAAAGCTGATTTCAAGGCTTGTTTCAGAGAGCGCCTCGTAACAGAATAAATTTTACAAATTTACTCCCAGAGCATTATGGGATTAGAACATAGGGAGTGCATTTTTGACATTGTGGAATACTGGAAATTTGTAATGTAAAAAAGCACTAGCAGGAATGGAGGAAGCATGGTGTATATAAAAGAACTTACGGAAATAAATGGGGTTTCAGGTAATGAGGATGGAGTAAGGGAATATATAAAAAAGCATATTGAAGAATTGGCAGATGAGATTAGTGTTGATTCAATGGGTAACATAATTGCACTTAAAAAGGGGAAAAACAGCAGATACAAGGTAATGTTATCTGCCCATATGGATGAAGTAGGGTTTATGATTACGGGATTTGGTGAGAATGGTGTGCTTAAATTTACTACCGTCGGAGGCATTGACGAAAGAATACTGCCGGGAAAAAGGGTACTGGTTGGAGATAAAAGCATACCGGGAGTAATAGGTTCAAAGCCAATTCACATGCAGGAGAGAGAGGAAAGAAGCAATAATATAAAGTTAAAAAAGATGTATATAGATATTGGTACTGACAAGAAGGATGAATCGGAAAAGCTGGTTTCACTCGGGGATTATGCAGCGTTTTACAGCCCGTTTACTGAATTCGGAGAAGGTCTTGTAAAAGCAAAAGCTCTTGATGACAGAGTTGGTTGTGCAATATTGATTGAAGCACTGAAGGAAAGATATGAATTTGACCTGTACGCATGTTTTACCGTACAGGAGGAGGTAGGGCTGAGAGGCTCCGAAGTAGCTGCCTTTACTGTTAATCCTGATATAGCATTGGTGGTAGAGGGTACAACTTGTTCAGACGTACCGGGAGTTGAAAAATACGAGTATTCTACAATTCTTGGGGAAGGTGCTGCCCTTACAATAATGGATCGAACATCATATCCGAATAAAGGTTTTGTTAATTATATTTATGAAATTGCAAAGAAAAACCAGATACGTGTTCAGTTTAAACAGACTAATTCGGGAGGTAATGATGCAGGAAAAATACAGACAAGTCAGACGGGAGTTGTGACTGCGTCCATATCGGTTCCGTGCAGGTATATCCATTCACCTGTATCCGTTATGAGCAGGCAAGACTTTATCAGCTGTAAAGATATTGTAATTGCAGTTCTACAAGACCTTGAGAAAAATCAGCAAGTGATTGAAAAATTTAAAGGCAGATAAAACAGGAGGAATTGTTATGTTTGACTTAATAAAAAGGTTGTCGGAAGCTTTTGGTGTTTCCGGAAATGAAGAAGGAATAAGAGAGACTATTATCAACGAAATAAAGAATGATGTTCAGGAAATAAGTGTGGATACCCTTGGTAATCTTATTGCAATAAAAAGGGGAAAAGGGAAAAAGATAATGGTTGCCGCACATATGGACGAGATAGGTGTTATGGCTACATATATAGATGAAAATGGTTTTATAAGGTTTTCAAATGTAGGCGGGGTTTCACAATTTGTATCTTTAGGCCAGAAGGTAAAGTTTAAAAATGGAACAATAGGAGCAGTATTTTACGAGGATAAGCTTGAGGATATGAAAAGTCTTAAACTCGCAAAGATGTATATTGATATTGGAGCTAAGGACAGGAAGGAAGCGGAGAAATCCGTTAGAATAGGTGATGTTGCATGCTTTGTGGGTGATACCGTAAAACAGGGAAATATGGTAATTTCTAAGGCTATAGATGACAGGAGCGGTTGTGCAGTATTAATAAAGGCAATAAAGGAATTGCCTGAGACAGATAATGAGATTTACTTTGTATTTACAGTACAGGAAGAATTGGGTTTAAGAGGTGCAAAGACAGCGGCATACCAAATAAAACCGGATATTGCAATTGCAGTCGATGTGACAGCTACAGGAGATACCCCTGAGGCTAACCTTATGGAGGTAAAGTGCGGCAGCGGTCCTGCTATAAAGATAAAAGACCGTTCGGTAATTTGCCACCCTGAAGTAAAAAAACTTCTGGAAGAATCAGCTCAAAGGATTGATATTCCTTATCAATTTGAAGTACTTGAGTTTGGTGGTAGTGATCCGGGAGCTATTCACATATCTGCAGGAGGAGTTCCATCCGGTGCAATATCTATTCCATGCAGATATCTTCACAGTCCTGTGGAAGCTGCCAGCCTTATGGATATTGAAAATTCAGTAAAATTATTAATTGAAGCAATAAAATAACTAAATCAGGAATAAATATATTAATGGTATATGCAAAGGCAGTGTCAAAAGACGAAACGAAAGTATAAGTTGCTTTCGGGAATCGAAGGAAGTGGTATGGGGGGTAATAGAGTGAGAAAACTGATCTGTACGATTTTTATATTGCTTATACTTTCCGGGTGTGATGTCAGCGATACGGTTGATAAGGATGATGAATATCCGATTAGATACACCTATGAAGGTGTCCAACCCGATTGCGAAGAAAAAAGTAATGCCAATAATACCATGCAGGTTGTTGAAACGGATTTGTATGATACAATAATGAGAAGAGATTTATTGTGTCTTATGATGGCCTATCCCGGGTTCGTTTCTGACGTTGAAAGAGGTAGAAACGGAGATGTATATGTTGTAATGAATTCGGGAAAGAAAATCCTGTACGACGATAAAGAGCAGAAAACCTATGAGCAAAAATTGTCAAATACCGATCTGCAGGACACTATGGAACTACTTTACCCGCTTTCAGACATTTCCGAGTTGATGGAAGAGAACTATGATCCGGGCAGAATAAGATCGTATGCCTTATTAAAGGAAGTGTATGGTGCATCAAGGCAGCAAATTGAAAAAAATTTAAAGGGTGTAAGGATAAATGGTCAGGTATGTTCTTTTAATGGCAGTAATGGTGCAGCTGAAGCATTAGGGCTGGCAGTAAAAGAAATCATTGGTTTAACAAAAAGCAAAAATACTATTTACTCAAGTGTTTTTCCTGTAAATGGTACTTACAACTATAGGGTTATTTCAGGTACAAACCAATTAAGCCCCCATGCCTTTGGAATAGCCATTGATTTTAAAAGTGACAAAAGAGATTATTGGAAATGGGCATCAACGGAACTGGGGCAACAGAGGTTAAATGAGTATCCGAGAGAAGTTGTCAGGGCGTTGGAAGATATGAATTTCATATGGGGAGGAAAATGGGCGCATTTTGACATTCTGCATTTTGAATACAGGCCGGAAATAGTCATTAAATCCAGATATTTTGTTGAAGAATTTGAAATAGGCGGATCATGGTATTACGGGTTTCCCTATGATGACGAGGCAGTAAAAAGCTATATTGATGTTATTAACGAAATTTGAAATTACAATATTATGTTGTGAGGAATAATTTACAACCCGAGTATTATGTCAATTAGGATGGATTTAAATACTGCAAAATATTCCCTTATTACGCAGTTGGGGAAAACTCCTATCCAGGTTTTAGCAGGTATTCCGTAAGGTCTAAACCCATTAAACGATGCCAGGACTTTTGACCTCAACATGTGGAAATCGCTTGTGATTACCATAACTTCATAATCGCTTCTTCCGGTTTGTTTTTCAAGAATCTGTTTTGAATATTTAAAATTTTCCATTGTGCTTGTTGCTTCTGATTCTACTATGATTTTTTCTTGGGATATTCCATTTGCAACAAGGTAATTTTTCATAGCTTCACCTTCGGAAATAGTTTCACCAAAACCTATTCCACCGGTTACTATAACTTCGAGATCAGGGTGTTGGTTAAGAAATTCAATCCCTTTGTCCAATCGGAATTGCAGGGTCTTAGTCAGTTCTCCTTCTTTTACACCACCGCCGAGAATTACCACATAGTCCACATCAGTGTAACTGTCAGCCTTGAGAGTAGAGAATATAAGACCTTCTACTAAAACAAAGGAAATTACAAATCCCCAAATACATATTTTTATTGACCTTCTAAGAAACACATTTCTTATTTTCGATATACTGAATAATCCCTTTATTTTGAGTAAATTATAAACAACAAGTACAGTTCCGGCAAGCAGAGGAAACATAATGCCGAAATTGATTACAGAGCCTGTTGCCAGTAATACAATGCTATCGATTACACCTGCAATACCTATAATAAAAGAAATACATGTTATTATCCTGTCTGATACGCGCCTCATAAATAATAAATACCCCTTAATATTAATTGTGTAAAACCCTCTATACTAATTATAACTTATAAAATAGATTGTGAAAGTATAAAGAAAGAATATTTAATAGAAATTTAATATACTTTCTTTTAAGTAGCTTTTCATCTATATCAGGTATGGTCTAATATACGAGTTGAGTGAGCGGAAAAGCAGGAAATTTAGAAAATTTGTCGAATAAATAAAAAAAGAGAAAATGTGAGGTGCTTATATGAAAATAACATTTTTAGGGGCAGCAAAAACCGTTACAGGTTCGTGTTATTTGGTTGAAACCCAGAATACAAAGTTTTTGGTGGACTGCGGCTTGTTCCAAGGTCATGTAAAAGAAGATGCTTTAAATTCCGAAGATTTTCCCTTCAATCCGTCAGAATTGGATTACATATTTTTAACTCATGCTCATATTGACCATAGCGGTCGAATTCCTAAAATATACAATGATGGGTTTAAAGGAGAAATATATGCAACAAAGGCAACTGTCGAATTATGCGCAATAATGCTTCCTGACTGTGGTCATATACAGGAATTTGAAAATGAATGGCAGAACAAAAAGAGGATAAGATCAGGTAAACCACCGATTGAACCCATTTATACATATCAGGATGCACTTGATAGCATGAAACTTTTTAAAAAAGTAAGCTATGGAGAGGCTTTGAAGATTAATGATGAAATAAGGGTTCGTTTCAATGATGCAGGACATATTTTGGGTTCTGCCATTATTGAGTTCTGGATTGAGGAAAAAGGTAAGGAAACCAAGATAGTCTTTTCTGGAGATCTTGGCAACAAGGGCTTACCTATTCTTAGAGATCCATCAATTATTGAAGGTACAGACTACCTGATAATTGAGTCGACTTATGGTAATAGGTTACATAAAGATAATAGTAATAGATTTGAATATTTTGTCGATATAATTAATGAAACTATAAACAACGGGGGAAATGTGGTGATACCTTCCTTTTCTGTAGGAAGAACGCAGGAAGTAATATATGAACTCAATAAGGAAAAAGAAAAATATGATGATAAGCTGAAGAAATTGTTCAGGACGCCTGTTTTTGTCGACAGTCCGTTAGCAATATCAGCTACTGAAGTGTTTAGAAACAATCTGGATTGTTATGACGAAGAAGCTCGTGATTATATAGACAACGGAGACAATCCCTTGGACTTTCCAGGGTTACGGTTTACCAGATCGTCAGAGGAGTCGAGAGCTCTGAATGAAAGGACTGACAGTTCAATAATCATTTCAGCAAGCGGTATGTGTGAAGCCGGAAGAGTTAAACATCATCTCAAGCATAATTTGTGGAAGAAAGAATCCACTGTTTTGTTTGTAGGCTATCAGGCTCAAGGGACTTTAGGCAGAAAACTTGTTGATGGTGCAAAAAAAGTTAAGATTTTTGGAGAGGATATAACTGTTAATGCACGTATTGAAGTAATAGAGGGATTCTCAGGACACGCTGATAAAAACGGATTGTTGGAATGGCTCGGTGCATTCAACCGGAAACCGTCAAAAGTTTTTATCGTGCATGGCGAAGAAGAGGCTATGATTGAGTTTTCAAGTGAAATCAATGACAAGTTCAATATTGAGACGATAATTCCTGAAAAAGGTGAAAGCTTCATTATAACTGCCGATAAACTGCTAGTGGCTCCTGATAAGGTTAAATCGACAATTTCCTTCAAACGTCTCGCTATTATTGATACACTTGAGACCTTAAAGGAAGAAATTGATGAACTTTCTGATATTCTTATGAATGATTTGAAAAAGGATAAGTCGGATGTTGAAGTTGATGAAATCAGGGCCAGACTTAAAAATGTGGAAAAGTCAATAGCAGATACGTTGAAGTAAACTTTATGAATAAACTCCAGTAAGGGAGGATATAAATGTTAAGGAATGTGAAGATTGGGTTTAAAATTACTGCCTTGACTATCATGGTAATTATTTCTTTATCGTCTTCATTTATAGGAGTATTTAAAATAATACAGAACACTTTACTTGAGCTGAATTCAAAAGGAACTTATGAAGTAATAAACCAGACAACAAATAACCTGGAAATCATCCTTAAAAGTATAGATGATATTGCAATGCAGATAAGCAGGGATGAGGAAATTGGGCAAAAAGTTGTTGATATGACTAATGCAAAAAATGAATCGGATGTTTACAGAATTCAATATGAAATACAAGCATTATTGAACAAATATTTGGGTTCAAATGTGGATGTTGATTGTGCTGTCATAGTTACGCCCAATCACAGATCTTCTGCTTCTGGACAAAAATCAGTGGCAATAGATTTTGATTTAGACGATTCAGTTACTATCAAAACATTTATGGAGAGTAGAGCTAAATCCATGTGGTTTGATACTCACCCCAAAGATGTGGCAATTGCCGGAGGTACAGTACCTTTTGGCGGCAATATAATCTCAATGGCAAAGGCTATTTATACACCTACAAGTTTAAAGAGTGTAGGAACATTATATATACTTATAAAGGAGTCAATGATAACTAGTGTAGTTAAAGAGGTTAATCTTACAAACAAAGGTCTGTTTTATATTGTTGGGGAAAATGGAAATCTGATTTATAACATTAAAAAGTTGAAAGACGGAGGGCTTTTATTGAGAGACCTCAATACTCCTGAAAATAAAGAGTTCAGGTATATCTCTGAAGAAACATTTAATATGATAAAGCAGGAGAGGAGCGGCAAATCGGCAAAAAATATACTTACTGCAAAGGTAAACGGCGAAAATGCGGTAATTGCGCACTCAACAATTGATAGTATAGGAGACACTGAACTAGGGTGGACACTTGTATCTGTAACTAAAACTGAAGATATATTTGAAAGCATTACAGAGATATTGATTCGGGTGGTATTTCTTTGTATAGTATGTGCCGCTATAGGACTCTTTCTTTCCTTCTTAATGGCCAAAGACATTACAAAAGCCTTTAAAAAATTAATGGGAAAAATGGATCAGGTAAAAAAAGGAAATTTAGATATCGAGTTTAAAGTTGACAGAAAAGATGAGATAGGTTATCTGGAGAAAAGCTTTGAAAATATGCTTGCAAGCTTAAAAGATCTGGTTAATAGAATCAGACATGCATCTAGTGTTTCTATTGACTCTTCACAGACACTTTCTGCTGCGTGTGAAGAAAACTACGCTTCTATTGAGGAACTCAATTCACTTATACACGCGCTCACAGAAAATTTTCACAAACAATCCCAAAATGTGGTTTTAGGAAAGAATGAAGTTGGTGATATTAAAGAAAGAATTGGCAGGGCTAAAGGTAATTTAGAAGTTACAGATGAGATTGTACTTAAATCAAGGCAATTAAGTGACTTAAATAAAAACTCAGTTTCTTTACTATATAATATGTCCGATAACATAAAAAAAGCCATGGATATTATAAGCTTAGAGTTCAAAGAACTTATAATTGCTTCTTCCGAAATTGGAAAAATAACGCAAGCTATAACGAGAATTTCCGATCAGACAAAACTTCTGGCATTAAATGCAACCATAGAATCTGCAAAAGCGGGAGCACATGGCAAAAGCTTTGCTTTAGTGGCATCTGAAATCAAGAAACTATCAATACAATCCAAGGAGTTTGTATTGAACATTGACCAAAAGGTAAAAAATATAGTTGGCAAGATTGAAAAAGCCGGCTCTTCGGTAACATCGTTAAATGGAGTTATAAAAGATAGTGAAAATACCATTACAAGTGTAGTAGACAGTTTTGACAATAATATGAACTTCTTAAACACTATTGTCAGTCAGATAGAAAATATTAAGGAATCAATAAACTCCATTGAAAGCTCTGGAAATGACATTATAACAATAATCGAGAGCATAAGCGAAAGCCTGGAATCGGATTTGGACTATATTGACAATATAAATTCTACTACAGGTGAACAATTCAAAATGGTTGAACAGTTAGTGGAAAAATCTGAAGAAATGCTTTGCTTCGCACAGGATCTTGAACAGGTTGTGAACAATTTTCAATCGTAATAAAATGAAATTTGACTTGTCATGTGGATTTGGTTGATCAGAAAAAATCATAGGATGTTCAAAAGCACGAGGTATATATAGAAACCGATATTAGCTCCAATAGAGGAGGAAATCACATGCTGAAGAATATGAAGATAAGTATTAAAATTACTGCACTTACTGTTATAATAATTGTCTCTTTATCCATTTCATTTATTATGACTTTTAAAATCATTCAGGACACATTGCTTGAGCAGAACTCAAAAGGAACTTATGAAGTAATAAATCAGACTACTAATAATCTGCAGATAATTCTTGAAGGTATAGATACTATGGCAATGGAGATAAGCAGAGATGATGAAGTCGCTCAAAGAATAATAAAAATGGATAGCGCAAAGGATGAAGCAGAACAAAATAGATATCAGTCTGAAATAAAGACTTTATTGTCCGATTATGTAGATTCAAACTTAGACCTTGATCTTGCTCTTGTTGTTACACCGAAAAATAGAACGGTTACTTCCGGGCAGAAAGCAGTGAGAAGTGATTATTCTATTGAGAATTCATCAACTGTTAAGACTTATATTGACAGCAAATCCAAATCAATGTGGTTTGATACCTATGCACAGGATATAGACATTAACGGAAGTACTATTCCTAAAGGCGGCAGGATAATTACCCTTGCAAAGAGTATTTATGCATCAACGAGTTTAAAAAGTGTTGGTACATTGTATCTGTTTATAAAAGAGACAGTGATAACTGATGTAGTTAAAGATGTTAACCTTACAAATAATGGTCAGTTTTATATAGTGGGAATGAATGGGAATTTGGTTTATAATGGGAATAGAATAGACCACGGAGGACTTTTGTTAAAAGATATCAACACCTCCGAAAACAAAGACTTAAGGTATATTTCCGAAGATATTTTTAAACGAATAAAGCCCGAAACAAAGGATGTTCCTGTTGAAAATATAATAACTGAATCAGTAGGCGGTGAAGTCTCTGTAATTACACATGAAACAATAGAAAGTATAGCTAACACACCTCTAGGGTGGACGTTGGTATCTGTAACCAGGACTAAAGATATTTTTGCAAGTATCAATAAAGTAATGTTAAGGATTATAGTTTTAAGCATAGTATTAATGGCTATAGGGCTATTGCTTTCAATTGTTATAACCAGGGACATTACGAAAGCTTTCAGAAAATTAATGGGAAAAATGGATGAAGTCAAGAAGGGAAACCTTAACATTGAGTTCAAAATCGACAGAAAAGATGAGATTGGTTACCTTGAAAAAAGCTTTGAAAGTATGGTGCGAAGTCTGAAAGAACTTGTTGTCAAAGTAAGGAGTGCATCTTTTATTTCCATTGATTCTTCACAGACACTCTCAGCTTCATGTGAAGAAAACTACGCATCTATTGAAGAACTCAATTCACTTTTGCAGATGCTTACAGATGACTTCCATAAACAGTCCGGCAACATAGTTTTAGGAAAGAAAGAAGTTGATGAAATTAAAGACAGGATCTACAGGGCGAAAGGTAATATAGAAGTTACCGATGAGATTGTTTTAAAATCAAGGCAGTTAAGTGATTTAAACAAAAATTCCGTCTCTTTGCTATACAATATGTCTGACAATATTAAAAAAGCCATGAATAACATAAGCGCAGAATTCAGAGAACTTATTTTAGCATCTTCCGAGATTGGAAAAATAACGCAGGCCATAACAAGAATTTCAGACCAGACCAGACTTTTAGCTTTAAATGCAACAATTGAATCAGCAAAAGCCGGTGTTTACGGTAGAAGCTTTGCACTTGTAGCGGAAGAAATAAAGAAACTGTCAATACAGTCAAAGGAGTTTGTATCAAGTATTGATAATAAGGTAAGAAATATTGTTGGAAAGATTGAAAAAGCAGGGACTTCAGTATCATCCTTAAATGGAGTTGTAAATGAAAGTGAACATACTATTACAAGTGTTGTAGACAGTTTTGATAACAATCTGAGCTTTTTGAATACAATTGTCAGTCAGATAGAGAATATTAAAGAATCAATAAACTCTATTGAAAGTTCGGGGAATGATATTATAACTATAATTGAAAGTATAAGCGGAAGTATAGAAACAGACATCGACCACATAGACAATATAAATACCACTACTAATGAGCAATTTAAAATGGTTGAACAATTAGTAGAAAAATCTGAGGAACTTCTTTACATTGCAAAGGATCTTGAAGATGTAGTGAACAATTTCCATGTATAATTATTACAAAGAAGAGTTAAAAATGCCCGATAAGTGTACGGGCGTTTTTTTTATTAAGTGCATACATAAGAAACAGGGTGCATATTATTTAAGTGAAGAAAAATGTGGAAGAAACATTGTGAAGCAATTTTTTTCTTCACATTTTTTAAAAGCACCTAAAAGGACAATTTGTAATTGACAATAGGTGCTTTATATTTGATAATAGTTATAATACGTTGTTAAATCAGACTTATAGTTTATAAATATATTGATGGGGGATATGTCAATGAAGAAACTAATGCTTGGTAATGAGGCTGTCGCCAGAGGAGCTTTTGAGGCCGGCGTAACTGTTGCTGCTGCTTATCCTGGCACACCAAGTACGGAAATAACAGAGAATATAGCAAAATATGATGAGATTTATGCTGAATGGTCACCAAACGAAAAGGTTGCTCTTGAAGTGGCTGTTGGGGCTTCTATAGCCGGTGCCAGATCCATTTGCTCAATGAAGCATGTAGGCCTTAATGTTGCTGCTGATCCATTATTTACAGCGTCTTACACGGGTGTAAACGGGGGTTTGGTAATAATGGTGGCCGATGATCCCGGGATGCACAGTTCACAGAATGAGCAGGACAGCAGGTTTTATGCAAGGGGATCGAAGGTTCCGATGCTTGAGCCTTCAGATAGCCAGGAATGTAAAGATTATGTTAAAAAAGCTTTTGAAATCAGTGAAAAATACGACACTCCGGTTATTGTCAGATTATCGACAAGGGTATCACATTCACAGAGTGTGGTAGAAACATCGGATAGAATTGACTTCAAGCTTAGGGATTATGTAAAGAATCCGGGAAAGTTTGTAATGATGCCTGCAATGGCCAGAAAGAGACATGTTGAAGTTGAAAAGAGAATGGCAGATTTAAGGGACTTTTCAAATACAGAAGAACTCAACAGGATTGAGTGGGGAAGCAAGGATATTGGAGTTATTACCAGTGGTATTGCTTATCAGTACGCAAGAGAAGTTTTCGGCGATGTATCTTATCTGAAGCTTGGAATGGTTTATCCCCTTCCTGATAAATTAATCAAAGAGTTTGCAAGTCAGGTTAAGACACTTTATGTAATCGAAGAGCTTGAACCTTTCATAGAAGATTTTGTAAAATCACTTGGTATCAAAACGATAGGAAAAGATATCCTGCCGGTAATGGGCGAGTACAGTGCAAGCCTCTTAAGTGATAAGATATTCGGTAAAAACAAAGAATCGGTAAACGTTACTGACGAGGAAATACCTGTAAGACCTCCTGTTATGTGTCCGGGATGTCCTCACCGTGGCATGTATTATGTATTGAAAAAATTGAAACTGACAGTCAGCGGAGATATTGGCTGTTATACTCTTGGAGCTCTTCCGCCCACGCAGAGCATGGATACATGTATTTGTATGGGTGCAAGTATCGGTGCGGCACATGGTATGGAAAAGGCAAGAGGAACTGAGTTTGGAAAGAAAACGGTTGCTATTTTAGGTGATTCTACGTTTATCCACTCAGGTATAACAGGGCTGATTGATATAGTATATAACAAAGGAAATTCAACGGTAATAATCCTTGATAACTCGATTACCGGAATGACCGGTCATCAGCACAATCCAACAACCGGTTTTACCATCAAGGGAGAGCCGGCAAAACAGGTGGATCTTGAAAAACTGTGCAAAGCGGTAGGTATAGAAAGAGTAAGGATTGCAGACCCGTTTAATCTGAAGGAATTTGAAAAGGTTGTAAAGGAAGAAATAGAGGCTGAAGAATCGTCGGTTATTATATCGCAAAGACCTTGTGCGTTGTTAAAACATGTTAAGTTTGAAGGAACACTCAGAATAAACCGGGATAAGTGTAAAAAGTGTAAACTCTGTATGTCTGTGGGATGTCCTGCTATTGTTGACAAAGGTGATCATATAGAGGTAAATGAAGCTTTATGTGTGGGTTGTACACTTTGCACCAAGGTATGTAATTTTGATGCTTTTGAAAAGGCTGGTGAATAAATTATGGAAAAGCTTAATATAATGATAGTCGGAGTTGGTGGACAGGGGACGCTGCTTGCGAGCAGAGTTTTAGGAAATGTAGCGATGAAAATGGATCATGATGTTAAAGTATCTGAAGTTCATGGTATGTCGCAGCGTGGTGGAAGTGTTGTTACCTATGTTAAAATGGGTAAAAAGGTTTACTCGCCTATAATTGAAAAAGGTGAGGCTGATATTATTATAGCGTTTGAGAGATTGGAAGCCCTTAGGTGGATCGGTTATTTAAAAAAAGATGGAACTCTTATACTAAATGATCAGAGAATTGATCCAATGCCTGTAATAACCGGTAATGCAAAGTATCCGGAAAGTATAGTTGAGAAAATTAAAAATAATTTTGCAAATGTTGTGGCAATAGATGCTCTCGAAATTGCAAAGCAGTGCGGAAACATAAAGGCTGTAAACACTGTTTTGTTGGGGCTTTTGGCTAAGTCTACAGCTATAGACAAACAAGTCTGGATTGAATCACTAAAACAAAATGTTCCCTCAAAAGCACTAGAGGTTAACCTTAAAGCTTTTGAAGCCGGGTATATGGATAACGGATACTAATGTTACTTCATTGTAACACCAAAAAGTTTACTATATGTAATTTTATAAAAACAGGGGGTAGAAATGTATGCAGTACTGGAATCCTACATTTGAATGTTTGCAAAGAGAAGAAATGAAGAAAGTCCAGTCAGAGAGGCTGATTAATACCGTCAAGAGGATTTATCACAATGTTCCTTTTTATAGGGAAAAGATGCAGAAAAAAGGTTTGGAACCTGGCGATATAAAATCTGTGGATGATTTGAGAAATTTGCCGTTTACCTATAAGCAAGACTTAAGAGATAACTATCCTTATGGGCTGTTTGCAGCACCCTTAAGTGAAATAGTAAGAATTCATGCTTCTTCAGGAACTACCGGCAAGCAGACAGTTGTTGGTTATACAAGAAAGGATATTGATACATGGTCTGAAGTAATGGCGAGAACTTTTACAAATGCTGGGGCAAGCAAGGAATCAATAATTCAGGTTGCTTACGGATACGGGTTGTTTACCGGAGGACTAGGTGCCCATTATGGAGCTGAAAGAGTAGGAGCATCGGTTATCCCTATTTCAGGTGGTAATACAAAACGACAGCTTCAACTGATGAAGGATTTCGGAACAACTATTCTTGCTTGTACTCCTTCTTACGCCCTTTTCATGGCCGAAGAAATGGAAGAGATGGGAATAAAGAAGGAAGAATTAAAATTAAAAGCAGGTGTTTTTGGCGCAGAGCCATGGACTGAAAACATGAGAAAAGAAATTGAAGAAAGACTTGGAATTATGGCAATAGATATATATGGATTAAGCGAGATTATCGGACCGGGTGTTGCTACAGAATGTAGTTTAAGGTGTGGAATGCACATAGCCGAAGATCATTTCATTCCTGAAATAATAGATCCAGTGACCGAAGAGGTACTTCCTTACGGAAGCAAAGGTGAACTTGTATTTACTACTGTAACAAAAGAAGGCCTGCCGCTTATAAGATACAGGACAAGAGATATATCTACCCTGAACTATGAAAAGTGTGAGTGCGGAAGAACTGCAGTCAGAATGTCAAAAGTTTCGGGAAGAACCGATGATATGCTTATTATAAGAGGAGTAAACGTATTCCCGTCACAGGTTGAGAGCGTACTTCTTGAAGTAGCTGAAGTAGCGCCGCATTATCTGCTGATCGTAGATAGAATTGATAATCTGGATCAACTTGAAGTTTGGGTTGAAATGAACCAGAATATGTTTTCTGATGAAGTCAAAAAAATTGAAGAAGTTGAGCGTAAAATCAGAAAAGAACTAGATAGTGCTATTGGTATCAATGCAAAAGTTAAACTTGTTGAACCAAAGACAATTGAAAGAAGCGAAGGAAAAGCAAAACGTGTTATTGATAAACGAAAACTGGTTTAAGGTTGTTTAGTGTATTAATAAAAACGAAATTTTAATAATATTGAGGAGGGAATGGTAATGCTTATAAAACAAATATCTGTATTCATAGAAAACAAGTCGGGAAGATTGGCGGAAGTAACACAGATTTTAGGGCAGAACGATATTGATATCAGTGCATTATCTATAGCTGATACTACTGACTTTGGAATTTTGAGACTTATTGTCAATAATCCAGATAAAGCGGAAAAAGCATTAAAGGATAATGAGTTTACTGTGAGCTCCACAAATGTAATTGCCATTGCAGTTGAAGACAGGCCGGGAGGACTTGCAAAAGCTTTAACTGTATTGGAAAAGCAGGGAATAGGGATAGAGTACATGTATGCATTTGTAGGAAAGTCCTCTGATGAAGCACTTGTAATTATAAGAGTTGATGAAGCAGATAAGGCTATAGATGTTTTAGCTAAAGGTGATATAAAGGTGTTGTCGTCGGAAAGTGTATATAAATTGTAAGTTGAAAGTACATGGAATCTATGAACTTGTGATATAAGCCTTGTGAAATATAATTTCACAAGGCTTTTTGAAGAAGTTTGGAAATTATTTTACATAAGGGTAAGTATGTACGGATAGTGGAATTTAATTTGTAAATAGTCAGATACTAAATTGATAGGGATGGTTGTTATGGAGATAAAAAAGGAGCCTTTAGCCTATAGAATGCGTCCTAAAACATTAGAAGAGTTTTTTGGGCAGGAGGATATTGTTGGGAATGGAAAACTTCTTTACAGAATGATTAAAGCTGACAGAATAACCTCGGTTATACTTTACGGGCCTCCCGGCACGGGCAAAACATCTTTAGCAAGGATTATTGCCAACACGACGAAGGCAAATTTTGAAAAGTTGAACGCAGTTACAGCCGGGGTTGCAGATATAAAAAGAATTGTAGCAGACACCCGCAACCAGATTCTTAACCCCAGCTTAAAAACTGTGCTTTTTGTTGACGAAATACACCGGTTTAACAAAGCACAACAGGATGCATTGTTACCTTATGTAGAGGACGGAACAATTATTTTGGTTGGAGCTACAACGGAAAACCCTTACTTTGAGGTAAACAAGGCATTAATTTCGAGGTCTTCGGTATTTATGCTAAAGCCCTTAGGTAGTGAGGCAATCATTTCAATAGTAAAAAATGCTCTTAATGATAAGGAACGTGGGCTTGGAAATTATGATATTGAGATTGATAATGAAACACTAAATTTTGTTTCCGAGTTTTGTAACGGTGATGCTCGGATAGCATTAAATGCAATTGAGCTTGCGGTTCTGACTTCAACAATGGATGAAGACGGAAGAATATTAATCGACATAAGAACTATCGAAGAATGTATACAGAAGAGGGTTTTGAAGTTTGATAAGACAGGTGAAGGACATTATGATAATATAAGTGCATTTATAAAATCCATGAGGGGAAGCGACCCTGATGCTGCAGTTCTTTATCTTGCCCGGGCGCTATATGCAGGGGAAGACCCGATGTTTTTGGCAAGACGGATAATGATTTGTGCTTCAGAAGATGTAGGTACAGCGAATCCGACTGCACTCCAGGTTGCAGTTGCAGCTGCACAGGCTGTAAATATGGTAGGTATGCCGGAAGCACGTATAATTCTCTCCCATGCTGCCATAACCGTTGCAACAAGTCCTAAGTCAAATTCCTGCTATGTGGCAATTAATAAGGCACTTAGTGATGTTGAAAGTAAAAATACCGGTGAAGTTCCAATGCATCTTAGAAATGCGGTAACTGCCGGGATGAGTGATTTGGGATATGGTAAAGGTTACAAATATGCACATGATTTCCCGGGGAATTTAGTAGATCAGGAATATCTGCCAAGTGAAATGAAGGGTACGGTGTACTATAATCCTACTTCTAACGGGTATGAAGCAAAAATTAAAGAATGGCTTGAGAAGAGAAGAAACAAAAGATAAAAGGGTGAAAAGGTCACAAATAAAAAAGCCATGGCTTGAAGGCCAAAGCTACAATGAAAAAACTGAACAACCATCAATCAATTATAGCGATCTTATTATCATTAGCGAACTTAATAACTTCTTTCTTATATTGATCGAAGTAATCCCAGTCCATGACTTTTGTAAGAATAATTGATTGGCCGTTTCTTCTTAGGACAAATTCAATTTTTTCAGTGGTTTTTTTGCTAAAAAGCTTCTTTTCGGTATGATAGCCGAGTTTGATTTTGTCGATGTCACTATAACCGAGAACTATCGGCTTACCGTGTTTATCAATAATAGTAAGAGATGTCCATTCTCTGTCACATGAAACGAGCCTGGTTTTCATAAAAATCACTTCCTTCCCGATACGAAAAATAATTCAATAAATTTGTCTTTTTATCTATATATTTATCTCTATCTATATCTATGTATTTATTCAGGTAAAAATTTATGCGGGATTTAAATTGTAAAAAACTAGCGAGTTTATCTGTTTAATTAAAACTGCAAAATAGTTAAGTGGTCTTAAAAAAGTTTTACGGAAAATAAATATTGCACTTTCCAAAAAAACTAGTATAGTATTAATAGGTAATATAATCTTGCTTAATTTTATTATACCATATAAATGAATACATAGAAATAAATATTATAAATATTCCTATGTATCACCGGTTAAAACAAAATCTTTAAGAAAATAATATTAGAAAAGGGAGGATTCATGGTGGACACAAATTCAGATAATCTTATCAAATGGCTTTTTGAAACCGATGCTATAAGGGTTTGTCCTCAGAATAAACCGTTTTGGTATACATCAGGCACAATTGGACCCTATTTTATTAATACTCATTTCCTGTATGGGAGTGAAGAGAAAGCCAATAAACTATTAAAACTTATTGACGCAGAAAAGGAAAATATTTTCAGTTGTCCTGTAAAAGTACTGGGAGAAACACTCAAAAACTATGAAAGCGATAAAATTTACAGAGCTTTAATGGATCAGATGGCAGATTTTATTAAGTCAAATATTAATGTAAATGAGATTGACTATATTTCCGGCGGAGAACGAAGGGACTGGTTTTTCTCTCCTGTTCTCGCAAAACTGCTTGATAAACCCCATATTACAATATATAAAGATATGACTTCTGTAATATCAATAGATGATAAAGTTGAAGAAGTTAACAGCCTTGAAGGTAAAAATGTTCTTCATATTGCCGACCTCATAACAGAAGCTTCAAGTTATGAGAGAGCCTGGATTCCTGCAATCTCCAACAAGGGCGGAAATTTAAAATGGAGCGTAGTTGTTGTTGACAGAAAGCAGGGGGGAGAAAAGGTATTAAGCAACTATAACGTAAAATCATATTCTATGGTAGGCATAGATGTAAATCTGTTCAAAAGTGTCTTACGTATGGGTATGATAAGTGAAAAGCAGTTTGAAATGATTGACGAATATATGATAAATCCAAAAGAATCAATGGCACGATTCTTGAAGGAAAATCCCGATTTTCTTGAGCAGGCATTAAAGTCTGATGATAAGTCAAAAGAGAGAGCTAAACTAATGCTCGAAAAGAATCCATACGGTCTGTAAAATCATTTTCACGATTATATAGTTAGGAATGCTGAAAATATGACTTCGGACATATTTTCACTTCCTGCCTTGTAATTTGTTCAATTCATTTTTGTATCCTACTGTTTTAAAATTCAATTTTCTGATGCCAATATATAGTCTGTTTATATAGCTTCCTATTAATCGTAGCATTAATTTTGCCGATATCTATTAAAGGATGGATTTATTCACATCATGATATCAAAGTGTTTCGCCACTAAAGAGAGCATAAAAGCTGATTTTTATGATTTAATAACAAAGTGTTTTATCACATAACCGATATTGCTTTTGCCGTGGAATGAATATTTTATATGGTTGTAAATGTAAAATATTCGCAAAAACAAAAGGAGGAAAATGAATGAAAAAAACATTGTTAAAGGTCTTTGCGTTGATGCTATGTGTTGCGTGTATTGCATCATTTACGGGATGTAACAAAAGTCGTCCAGTTGAAGCCGGTAACGATACACAGACACCTGAAGCAAGTAACAAAAAAGCAACTGAAACAATTGATCTCAATGGCGATACAATAAAGATATCGGCGTGGTGGGATTCAACACCAACTGATGAAGATGGTAAAGCAGCCATTGCCGCTTTGGAAGAAAAATATAACTGTAAAATTGAATATGTAAATATTCCGTTTGATTCATATGTAAGCAAATTCAATGCATCTGTTCTCGCCGGAGAACCTGTTGCAGATATTGCATATATGGAAGTAACAAGGGCTATACCTGCTCTGGCAAAAGCCGGCACTATCATACCTGTTGACGAATATTTTGACTTCAGCGATCCGAAATGGCCTTCCAATATTAATCAAATGGGGCGTTATGCAGGTAAACAGTACGGATTTTCTAATTACTCATGGGATGCATCAGGTTTTTACTATAATAAGGAATTGATTGAAAAGGCAGGAGTTCCTGATCCGTTTGATTTACAGGAGAAAGGTGAGTGGAACTGGGATACATTTCTTGAAACTGCAAAAGCAACTACTAAGGACACTGACGGCGATGGAACAAATGATCAATGGGGATTGGTATCGCAGATGTATAGCTTGCACAATCCTATGGTATTATCAAACAACGGGGAATTTATAAAAATGACAGATGACGGAGAAGCTCAATATATGTTGGATACTCCTAATACTATGGAAGCACTTCAGTTTTTAAATGACTTGTATAATAAATACAAAGTAATAATGCCTCCAAGGGATGAAAATGATTGGTATGATGCTCCGAAGGCTTTTTCACAGGGGCTTGTTGCCATGTTTTTTGGATGGGAATGGGATGGAGTTGATTTTAAAAAGTCAATGAATACGGAGTTTGGCTTTGTGGCTTTCCCAAAAGGACCAAAGGCCTCTGAATATATTGTTCCTATCCATACGGAAGCGAAGGTATATGTAATGCCAAAAGGTGCCAAGCATCCTAAAGAGGCTGCCAAGATTTTTGAGGAATTATCCTCGTTTGACAAAGAAAAAGATTTAATATCATTCAAAGAATGGCTGAATCTTGGTTTGTATAATGATAAGTATTTGCCGACAGCGGATAAGATATATGGCAAAGGAAAATCAACTTTATACGCCGGATATCAGACTTATGACTATACCCTTAGAAGTGCATTTACAGAAAAAGTAATTAAAGGCAATATGTCAATAGAAGATTTTGTGACAGGACATAAAGAAGAACTCCAAAAAGCTCTTGATAATGAATTTTAATTAGTGTACCAATAAAAATTAAATATATTTATAGTCGGCAGGTGGCCTTATATGACATAAAACCGCCTGCCGTATTGAGCATTAATTTAGTTGAGAATAAGTTGGGATTATATATTATAGCTTTTTAGGCAGTGATTAATGTTCTGTTTTTATGTGAATTTATTAAAGTGGTTCTTTCCAAGTTTTCATAAATAGTAGGAGGCAAAATAAATGAATTACTTTAAAAGCTTTAGAAAATTCTTTCAGGAGGGTGGCAAACATCTTAAGAATTTTGTTGTTGACATTTCAATATTGTTGAAAAAGATGTTTGTTTCCAAAAGTATATCTGGAATTAAAAATAGATCGAAACAAAATAAAAAATTCAAATTGCCTTCTTCTATCAACATTGAAACAATTCTTGATTTTTTCAGTATGCCTCTAAGAAATATCAAGATCCATACTCGTCTTCTGATTTCTATTACAGGAATTGTATTTATTCTTCTGATTGTTACCAGTTTTCTGTCGTATAACAAGTCAAGCAATGCAATAAAAAATAAAATAAGTACGTACTCAATACAGATTACAAACCAGATAGGGGATATATTAAGTAAAGATATCAAAAGGATCGAGAACTTTATTTATGAGATGTCAACCAACAGTTCAGTTACAAGAAATTCCTTGCAGGACACTTTAGCTAAAATAATTGATCCTAAAACAGATGTATTCTATGATAAACAAGTTATGGGGGAATATGCGAAGTATCTGGCAAATCAATTAGGTACTATGGGAAGCAGTATAGCTATGTTCAAAGTGATTTTGCCTGACTATACCAGTATAGACTATGGTAGTAACATTATACCCGATGAAGATATAAAAAAGCTTATTGAAGATATGAATAAGTCAAGTGACACAAACTACTTCAGTTTTTATATTTCTCCTAATGCCCGTAATGGGAAGGGGTGTTATCCGGTTATAAGCAATAAAGTTATATCAGTTACAAATGGGAAATATATTGGAAATATTATCTGTGTACTTAGAGATGACTATCTTCTGAATCAGTATAAGTCAATTGATTTAGGAGAGGATACTGGCATTTTTATAGTCGAAAGTAATGGGATTGTGGTATCGAGTAATAACGAAAAAATTGAAACCGGGAAGGTTTTTCATGATATAAATTTTATTAATCAGCTTAAAATAAAGAACAGTGAGAAAAAATACGATTTTCAGGCGAAAATTAATAATAAGAATTATCTTATTACACATACATATTTGGATAAATATAATTGGTGTGTAGTGAGTACCATTCCGAACTCTTATCTTAATAAAGAATCAAACAGCCTTTTATGGACAATGTTATACATCTTTATTATCTGTTTGGTGTTTACAGTTATACTTTCGTTTTTAATAACCCGCAGCATCTCAAAACCTTTAGGAAAGCTGGTAACTCTCATGAAGATGGGGAGAAACGGAAATCTTGCCATTGACATAGAGGATGATAAAAAGGATGAAATAAGTGTGGTAATGAATAATTTTAATGAGATGATCGGCAATATAAGAAAGGTGGTAACAAATGGTGATGAGTCTGCCAGAAAGGTTCTTAAGAGTGCTGAGGAAATAAATGCATATGTGAAAAGGTCAACTCAATTGACGTCGAAAATTGCAGCAACCACCATGGAAATTGCCGAAGGTGCATCTTCACAAGCTATGGAAATATCCGATGCATCTATATATATGAGTAATCTGTATGATGGAATAGTCAAGGTGCAGGGTGAAGTTGTGAATGTTTCAGAAATTGCAACTGATACTTATAACTTGAGTGAAAAAGCATTATTTTCGGTTAAATCCCTGAAGGAAAAGTCTGCTGAGACCGGTGAGGTATCAAATAAGATTAAAAATGACATTACTATCCTTAAAAATGATGCTAAGGAAGTAAAGAAGATTATAAAACTCATTATGGATATAGCCAGCCAGACGAAGCTTATTGCACTAAATGCTACCATTGAAGCGGCTAAGGCAGGTGAAACAGGAAAAGGCTTTGCAGTAGTTGCTACAGAGGTTAAAAAGTTGGCAAACAGGATTAAAGAAGCATCTGATGTGGTTAACAAGATACTAAATAATATACAGCAAAAAACTGAAACTACGGTAGAATATGCAAACAGTACAAGTCATATAATGAGTGAACAAATGGAGGCTGTACATGAGACGGACAATACTTTTAAAACAATAATTAACGGAATGAGCATTGTTACTAAACAGATACAGGAGGTCACAGATCAGGTAAGAAAAATTGCATCACTCAATGAGCTTACGAAAAACTCGTTAAAGAGGGTAGCCGTTGTTTCTGAAGAAGCGGCAGCAACTACAGAGGATGTTTCTGCAAATACTCAGGAACAGATGAATGAAGCAGAAGAACTTTCCGGGTATGCCGGTGAGCTGAGTAAAATGGCACAGGAACTCAATAAAGCCTTATCAATATTTAAACTGGACTAAGCGTGAATATTATTTGTGAGAAAGAAAAATCTGGAAGAAATACTGTTAATTTGGAGTACATTAAGAAAGACCTTCATGAAAGTCTGTTGAATTTCATGAAGGTCTTTTTGTGTTATGCTTCTAATAGGCTGTTAACTGTTCTACTTAACCTTGAAGGAGGTTTCGGCAGACTGATTTCCGTCAGCATCTATATCCACAGTCATAACTAATTTGTAATTTCCACTTTCTATCCAGTCGGAAGAAAGTTTGATTTGGGATTGTGTATAGAAATCAGGAGATTTTGCTGAGAAAATCACATCACCGAAAGAATCCTTTATAGTCATAAACGGTGCCCTGATATCATAGTATGGTATTTCTATATACTCATCTTTGCTAAGGTCAAACAGCTTAAGTTGCCCTTGGTCTTTTCTTATTATTACTGTTCCTTTTCCAGATTTAAGTTTCTCGGAGAAGTAACCAAATGAACTGTAGCCATAAATGCTTGTTACACGGTTTCCGTATCTGTCGGCTATAACATTTGTTGTTTTCAGTGTTTCACCTGTCTTGTATATTGACTTGCTTGGGGTTAGCGTTATACTAAAGTCGGTTGAAAAATTCAAAGTAGTGAAATTACCGGAGAAATCTTTTTGTGAAGTCATGTTGTAAGCATAGGTGTTCTCATAATCGGTTTTTCCACATATAACATCCAAAGTATAGAATCCTTTTGGTACTTTAACGGAGTTGCTATTTGAAAGCTCAAGCCATGAAGATAAACCTGTCTTCGGATCACTGATAGTAGCATAGATGAAATCAAATTCTGATTTTTTATCAAGACTTACTACGGATAGATTCTTGGAATTAAATTCTACTGTCTGAGCAGCTTTAGTTTTTAACCCGACGGTTGTATCAGGTCTTGATAAAATACGTTCCATGGAGTATGTCTCAGGATTGTAGAGTGTTGTTATAAAGTTATATGTACCCTTTGAAAGATATACATCACTCATTGTTACATCCACATCGTTATAGCCCAGGTAGTACTGATAATTTGAATTGGGAAGTGTAAAGTAGTAAACACCTGGATTGTTAAGAAGTTTTCCATTCTCATCCTTAGCTGTAAAATTAACATTCTGTAATGTACTTGATGATAAACTATAATTTGCAGGAGACTTCCCGTCTTTGAAGTAAATAACAGGTTTACCGTCATTAGTTACTGTAGTAACAACAAAGTTATAGTTTCCTTTTGGCAAGGAAAGATACAATTCACCATTTAATAACTCACCGGACGAATAGTAGTATTCGTCTGTTGTAGTATTAGTTGCTTCAACGGAAGCATAAGTTGCTTTTGTTTTATCAGGAAGCTCTACTGTAAATTTAACTGCATTATTCTTGATTTCTCTGGTGGCACTTAATGCTGTTTCCGCCTGGATCAAGTAAGGAAGTTCCACAACCAATCTTAATTTATAATTCCCTGTAGCCAAACTCTGTGGCAGTTCAAAGTACATCCAATCAAGCATGTATTGATCATAAGATAATAATACATTATTTTTACTGTCAACAAGCTCAAGTGAGGCAGGGGATTTGTATTCGATTTCTATTGGTTCTTCAGGATCCACAGGCTCAGTAGGATCTTCCATAACTTTGATAGCTGTGTCGGCAGATTTAAATTCAACCTTTTTGGAATCGGTTCTGTAAGATAGGATGTTTTTACTGTCTAAGCCCATAAACAGATCTTCGTATGTATAGTCCATATATACAAGTCTGTTGCCATAACTGTCAGTTACAGAAGTATTAACATTTAAGGATTCTCCAGGGAGGAATTTAGTCTTGTCCAGACCAACTTTTCCGGTAAAGGTTCCACCAATTGTTACAGAAGTTTCCTCATCAGCTTCTAGGTCAGAGAGACTGCCTTGTAGTTCAATTATTGCACTTTGGTCGTCTTTTTGTCCTAAAATGTCAATGTAATAGGAATAATAATCAGGTGTTACATAGAGTTCAGGTATTTTGGTGACGTCTTCAAGCATAAAACCGGTAGAGAAATTGGAGTTCATTGGAGAAATTGAGAAAATTGACTCCTCAGGTGTAAAACCATGAATTCTTTCATAGGACATATCAACTTTTGAAAGGTTTGAAACATCGCTATCCATAGCTACGTAAAAGTTGCCGGAATCAATTTCAACTTCTTCAGACTTAATCATGTAAATAGGTTCTTTCGATGAAATTTCATAGGTTTCTTCATCAATATCTGCTGCAAGTACTTCAAAAGTATAAGTTCCAGGATTTAAAAAGGCTTCAAAGGATCCGTCTTCAGAATTCTGAGGTAGATAGCATGTGAAGCTCTGATTTGATTCCGGGAATTTATAGTTTGCATATACATTCTGGATCTCACTGGTAAGTCCTGTATCGACAGAAACAGGTATGAGATCTCCACCGTCAATTTTAATTATTCCGGGTGCAGTAGCTTCTTCAATGAGTGTGGCATAGGAATATTCATCGTTACCATTATCTATAGCGTAGTTTGCTATGATGATGTATTCGTTGCCATTTGGTGCAGAAGATCCTGGAACTATGGCAACTCCGTTCTTGTTTGTTGTTCCTGCATAAACATAATCATAATAGGTTTCACCATTTTGAGAATATTTATTCCAGACTTCAACATACCCTGCACTTACAGGTTCGCCGTCATGTGTTAATTTTACCCTCATGCCGGTATAAACAGTGTTTCTGATATTGATGTTTATTTCCTTTGAGTAGGTCTGCTCATTAATATCTTGAGCAACAACTCTTAGAGTATGCTTCCCGTCTTTGAATTTGTAAGTATCGATTTCAAAGTTGTTAAACATGTTGTTTGATTCATTGTATACTGATTCGACAACAGTTTCATCAATATATAAATCTGTGGTAACTATTTTTTCAGGATAAGTGAATCTCGTCTGTACGTTTAAAAGATCATATACGGTAGATTTATCGGCAAGATTCATTATTTCCAGTCTGGGTGTGATTTCAGTTGTATTAAGTGCCTTGTTTAAATCCAGAAGACCGTATCCGAATTTTTCATCCTTTCCATCATCACCTAAGTCCAGAGCAGAATCAGTAAGGTACTGCTCAACTTCAATTATGGAAAGAGAAGGGTTTTTGGAAATTAAAAGCGCACAAGCAGCAGCTACAAATGGTGTTGCCATTGATGTGCCATCGTAGGCTTCATATATATTTCCTGGCAGTGTACTTAAAACGTTTACACCGGGTGCTGAAATTTCAACGGTGGAACCATAATTTGAGAAGTACGCGAGAGAGTTCTCGATGTCTGTGGCAGCAACGGTTATAACACCAGGTATGGATGCTGGAGAAAAGTTTTCTGCGTCCATAGAACTGTTTCCGGCAGCAGCAACAACGACAACATTTTTAGAGAAAGCATAATTACAAGCTTCAGTAAGTACCGGGCTATCTCCATATCCGCCGAGACTCATGTTGATTACTTTTGCGCCATTGTCGGCAGCATAATTGATTGCCTGTGCAATGGTAAAGTCATCTCCATATCCGGCTTCTAAAACTCTTAAAGGCATAATTTTTACCGGTGCTGTTCCAGCTGTTCCTGCAACTCCGATTCCGTTATCTGTGGAAGCAGCGATTATGCCTGCCACATGAGAAGCATGTTCTTCATTATATGGTCCCGGTGAAGGATCTTCATCCATATCAATGAAGTCATAACCTGCAACTACCCTGTCTTTCAGGTCTTCATGCTCTATATCAAGTCCGGTATCAATAACTGCTACCACTACTTCGTCTAAATCGGAGGTATCACCTAACGTAGCCCATGCGGAAGGTGCGTTAATATTTTGAAGTCCCCATTGTTCCTCATATAAAGGATCATCAGGAGCATCCTCAGGAAAATCGAGAGCCTTTCTAATATAGTTTGGAGCAACATATTCCACGTTGCTGTTCTTTTCAAAAAGCTCTATTTTTTCAGCAAGTTTATTTTCATCAACTTGCACCAAAGCTAGGCCTGTATCGTCTGATTTCAGGATTTTACCATCATTTTTTATTATATTGCTTTTATTGGCTTTTAGAGATTTATCGTTTTTGTACTTTACAATCAATTGTCCTGGTTTTCTGGGTTTTGAATTCATACTGATTGCTTTGTCGAATCTTTTGCTGGTCTGGACTGACGGTGTATCTTTGGCGAATACATTAAAAGTTAAAGCAGATGATATCACGCAGGCCATTGTTACTACTGATATTGCTTTTTTTAACATAATGGAACCCTCCTTTTGATAAATTTGTTTTTTGTTGAATTAATATTGAAACAAATCAGTAATACCTCCTTAAAAGCACAAGAGGCAAAAATATTGACACAATAAATTATGTAGCTATATATCACCTCCTTTAATAATATTTACAAATGCTACCAATAGATTGAATTAATATTACAGCAATGAAAATGAATTTTCAATATGTTTTAATCAAAGTTTATAAATTTGTAATATTTTAGAATTGTCAAAGTTTTACATGAAATAATAAGTCAAAATATTACGAATTTAGTGAAAAAAGTTATGATTTTAACTTGATTTGCATAATTCATTAAAGTGTACATGTAGTTTAATCTGTTATTATTGTGTTATAATATGGTGATAATAAGATTGTTAACACATTTGTGGAGGTAAAGACTTTGAGTAAAGTAGAGAGACAAAATATACATGTGTCACAGGAACAGATTGCAAGACAGCATCAGTTTATTGAAGAGATAAAAGAATTGAATTATCAAAAGGAAATGCAGACGGAGAGGAAGAAGCGTTTTTATCTTGCCACTTTCGGTTGCCAGATGAATGAGCATGATTCTGAAAAACTAGCCGGTATGCTTGGTGATATGGGCTATTCGGAATGCGAAAATATGGAGGAAAGCGACCTCATCATATATAACACTTGCTGTGTAAGGGAAAATGCAGAGTTAAAGGTCTATGGGCATCTTGGGCCTATGAAACATATGAAGAAAAAGAATCCGGATCTTATAATTGCCATTTGTGGCTGCATGATGCAACAGCCTGAAGTAGTTGAACATATTAAAAAAGTTTACAGGCATGTTGACCTTATATTCGGTACTCACAATTTGTACAAGTTTCCCGAACTTCTGTACAGTACAATAAGCTCTGATAAAACCGTTGTCGAAATATTGGATTCCATTGGACTGATAGCTGAAGATATGCCTATAGAGAGAAAGGATGGTGTCAAGGCATGGGTTACAGTGATGTATGGCTGCAATAACTTCTGTTCCTATTGTATCGTACCTTATGTAAGGGGAAGAGAGCGGAGCAGATCTATTGAGAATATCGTTAATGAGGTAAGGATGTTAGGACGTCAAGGCTTAAAGGAGATAACACTACTTGGGCAGAACGTAAATTCCTATGGAAAAGACCTTGGCGGTGACAACACCTTTGCAAAGTTGCTTGCTGAACTGGACAAAGTTGAAGGAATAGAGCGGATAAGATTTATGACTTCACACCCTAAAGATTTGTCCGACGAACTTATTTTTGCAATGAGAGATTTAAGAAAATTATGTGAGCATTTGCATTTGCCTTTTCAGTCAGGTAGTACAAGGATACTTAATGAAATGAACAGAAAATATACAAAAGAAGATTATCTTGGCCTTGTTGAGAAGGTTAAGCAAAACATACCTGGAATTTCTTTAACTACTGATATTATTGTCGGTTTCCCTGGAGAGAAAGAGGAGGATTTCCAGGATACATTGGATGTTCTGGAAAAAGTACGATTTGATCAGGCATATACATTTCTGTATTCAAAAAGGACGGGTACACCGGCTGCAAAAAGCCTTGAACAGGTACCTGAGGAAGTCAAAAAAGAAAGGTTCCAAAGATTGTTGGAAGTACAGAACAGAATAAGTAAAGAAATTAACGAAGAATTTTTGAACAGAGAATTAGAAGTTCTTGTTGAGGGAGAGAGCAAAACTAACGATAAAATATATACAGGCAGAACCAGAGAAAATAAGATTGTAAATTTTGAGGGAAATGCCAGTATGATTGGAAAGCTTGTAACAGTAAGGATAGATAGAATTAAAACCTGGTCTTTGGAAGGAACTGTATTGGAGTGATATATTTATGAAAAAAAATATATTTGCTTCTGTGCTGACTGCAAGGCAAGGTGCGTTATACTATAAACAGCTCAAGAGAATACGAAGTATTTGATGTTGGCGGAGAATATTTTGCCACCGTATTTTATGATAAACAAAAAAGGTTTTTCGGTATTTAAAGTTAAACATAAACCTTGGATATTGCTTTCGATAAATATTTTCAAAGAGCTTGTTTTGTGATAAAATAAATAATTATAAAGATGGGAATATTGATAAAGAACATGAAATATATATAGCACCCAATTGTTATTTAGTTTGATATGAAGATATCCTTATTAATATAAATTTTAAGTTTTTATCTTTAGATAGATTATAATAATTCTGATTTATTTTACTTTTGGGAGTATTAAAACGAAGTCAAGGAGGAAAAAAGTATGGATATTATATCAAAAGCTAAAGAACTTGGAAATTTAATCGGTTCTTCAGAGGAAATGACTAATTATAAAAGATGGGAAGACAGTTTGGCAAGGGATCATAAGGCCAGAGTTATTTTGAAGGAGTATCAGGAAATACAAAGTGAAATGGTGATGGCGGTTCATGGTAATTCAGAAAAAGATATCCTTGATGATCTTAAGCAAAGGTTGTTGGAAAAGTATGATAGAGTAAATGATTGCGATATAACAAAAAACTATATTGAAGCCAAGGAAAAATTGGATCAGCTTATTAAGAAGGTAAATGACGTTCTTGTATACTCAATAACAGGAGAGGAACAATGTTCTTCTCATAGCTGCAGTTCCTGCGGAGGCGGATGCAGCAAGTAAGAGATATAAAATAATTTATGTACGTGAGGTATGAAAAATGGCAGTGTTGACACCTATGATGCAGCAGTATATGGATATAAAGGGGCAGTACAAAGACTGCATCCTTTTTTTCAGACTGGGTGACTTTTATGAAATGTTTTTCAGTGATGCGGAAATTGCTTCAAAAGAGCTTGAAATAACATTAACAGGTAAAGATTGTGGTTTGGATGAAAGGGCACCTATGTGCGGAGTGCCTTTTCATTCTGCTGATTCCTATATATGCCGACTGATAAATAAGGGCTATAAGGTAGCTATCTGTGAGCAGGTTGAAGATCCTGCTGTGGCAAAAGGAATAGTAAAAAGAGATGTTGTAAGAGTTGTTACACCAGGGACTATAACTGATTCAGCTATGCTCGATGATAAAAAAAACAACTATCTCATGTCTTTATACAAGGATAAAACCTGTTTTGGAATAGCTTTTGTAGACATAACCACCGGAGATTTTACATCTACATCTATTGTGCTTGGAAATACCGATAGCAAACTCATTGACGAGATTGCCAGGTTTTCTCCTTCCGAGATGGTTGTAAACAGTGGTTTTTTTGTGGACGAAAATCTTGTAAGGACTATAAAAAAGAGGTTTAATCTGTACATTTCAACTATTGAGGATAAATATTTTGAATTGACATATTCCAAAGACAAGTTTAAATCTTATTTTGGAGATTATGAATTTTGCGATAATGAGTTTGATTTTTATATTAATGCATCCGGTGCTTTGCTTGAATACCTTGAGCAGACCCAGAAGGTTAATCTGGATCATATTCAAAGCTTTAACAAGTATAGAATAGAAGAATATATGGTTTTGGATGTTGCCACAAGAAGAAATCTTGAGCTCACCGAAACCATGAGAGAAAAGAATAGAAAAGGTTCTCTGCTTTGGGTTTTGGACAGAACTATGACCTCTATGGGAGGGAGAACCTTAAGAAAATGGATAGAACAACCTCTCATTAACGTATATGATATAAAGGACAGGCACCTTGCTGTAAACGAGTTCAAGGACAAGTTTATGATAAGAATGGAAGTCCGTGATCTGTTAAAAAGGGTTTATGATATTGAAAGACTCATGGGGAAGATCGTTTTGGGTAGTGCGAACTGCCGCGATCTGGTTGCGTTAAAAAATTCCATAGGCCAGATACCTTATATAAAGGATCTTTTGAAGGATTTGAACGAAAGCCTTTGCAAGGAATGTAACCGGAATATTGATGCTCTATCTGATGTTTTTGAAATGATTGATAAAGCAATTTGCGATGAACCGCCTGTTTCTGTAAAGGAAGGCGGAATTATAAAAGAAGGTTATAATGAAGAGGTAGACAGACTGAAAAGTGCATCAACAGATGGTAAGACCTGGCTTGTGGAACTTGAAAACTCAGAGAGGGAAAAAACGGGTATAAAAAATCTGAAAGTGGGATTCAATAAAGTATTTGGTTACTATCTTGAAGTTACGAAATCTTATTTTTCCCTTGTGCCTCCTAATTATATCAGGAAACAGACTTTGGCAAATTGTGAAAGATACATAACTGAAGAACTTAAACAGATTGAAGATACGGTTCTAGGAGCACAAGACAAGTTGGTTGAGCTTGAATATCAGATATTTGTGGAAGTCAGAAACAAGGTATCAGGTGAGATATCAAGGATAAAAAGGACTGCCAAAGCTTTGGCACAGGTGGATGTTCTCTGCTCTTTGGCAGAGGTGGCAGACCGTGAGTCATACGTCATGCCGGAGATTAATAATGATGATGTAATTCAAATAAATGATGGAAGGCATCCTGTAGTTGAGAAGATGATTGATCAGGGAGCCTTTGTGCCCAATGACACTTATCTCAATATGAGTGAAGATCAGATTGCCATAATAACCGGACCCAATATGGCTGGAAAGTCTACTTATATGCGGCAGGTTGCTTTAATTGTGCTAATGGCTCAGATAGGAAGTTTTGTACCCGCAGGAAGTGCTGTTATAGGTATTGCCGACAGGATTTTTACAAGGGTTGGTGCATCGGACGACCTTGCGGCGGGGCAGAGTACCTTTATGGTGGAAATGAGTGAAGTGGCAAATATACTTGGTAATGCCACATCCAGAAGCATTCTGATACTGGATGAGATTGGAAGGGGTACAAGTACATATGATGGCCTTAGCATTGCATGGTCAGTAATAGAGCATATAAGTGACAGAAAAAGAATTGGCGCAAGAACTCTCTTTGCTACCCATTATCATGAACTTACAGAACTGGAGGGTTGCATAGAGGGAGTTAAGAATTACTGCATTTCGGTTGAGGAAAAGGGTGAGGATATAATCTTCTTAAGAAAGATAATAAGAGGGGGAGCCGATAACAGTTACGGTATACAGGTCGCAAGACTTGCCGGTGTTCCGGTGCCTGTTATTAACCGGGCAAAGGAGATATTAAAGGAACTTGAAGATGCTGATATAAATAAAAGGGAAGTACGGTTTAAAAGGGCAAAGAAGCCCATTGAAGGTCAGATTGATGTATTCTCCTTCAATACGCAGCAAAGAAATTGTGATGAAGTGTTAAATGAACTTAAAACTATTGACGTTAGCAAGCTTACGCCTATAGACGCTTTAAATGCGTTGTTTGATTTGCAGAAAAAAGCCAACGCTTAGGTATGACTAAAATATAAATTCATACTCTGGATAACGAAAAAACTTGATTTGATAATGTTTTCAAAATATGAGAATAGGATGTTATTTTTTCGTTATCCCTTAGTAATACGAAACACTGGAATTTAGTAATGTAAAAAAGCACTAGATAAATTTGATGAATGGCAGGTTCTTGGAATGGGCAAAATCGTTATACTTGATGAAAATACATCAAATCAGATAGCAGCAGGGGAAGTTGTTGAAAGGCCTGCATCGGTTGTAAAGGAACTGGTGGAAAATTCAATTGATGCCGGAAGCTCAAGTATTACCGTTGAGATAAATAACGGAGGTATCTCTTTTATAAAGGTAGTAGACAATGGAAAAGGCATTGATGAGGACGATGTTGAAATTGCCTTTGAAAGGCACTCTACCAGTAAAATAAGAAGAGCGGACGATTTAGAATCCATTAGCACTTTAGGTTTTAGAGGCGAGGCATTAGCAAGTATAGCGTCAGTATCTTCAGTAGAACTCACTACAAGGGTAAAGGATAAGCAGTATGGAAAATATATTAATATACAGGGGGGAGTAGTAAAAGAAGTAAGGCAGACGGGATGTCCCGTTGGGACTACTTTTGTAGTAAGAGACTTGTTTTACAATACTCCTGCAAGGTTTAAATTCCTCAAGAAGGATGCAACAGAGGCGGGATATATTTCTGATATAGTCAACCGTGTAGCACTAGGGAATCAACATATATCAATGAAGTTAATTAATAACAGAAACACCGTTATACACACTCCCGGTAATAACGACCTCTTAAGCACTATTTTCAGTTTGTACGGTAAGGAAATTGCAAGGGAAGTAATTGAGGTCAGCTTTAAGGATGAAAAAATAGAAATCTGTGGTTACGCAGGAAAGCCTGAAATCGCAAGGGCTAACAGGAATTATCAATCGATTTATATAAACGGAAGGTATATTAAAAACAAGACAATTTCCTCAGCAATTGACGAGGCATATAAGACTTACCTTTTAAAAAACAAGTTTGCATTTGTCGTATTGCACATACGGATTAATCCGATGTTTGTAGATGTAAATGTACACCCTACCAAGATGGAAGTGCGGTTTTCAGATGAACAGTCAATATTTAAAGCAGTATATCATGCCATAAATAATGCGCTCTTAAGCAAATCGCTTATTAGAAGTGTAGAGATGAGCCAAAATCCAAAGAACTTATTTAAGTTTGAAGAAAATAAGGTTTTGGCAAAGGAGTTTGTACAGGAAAATCTGAATAACAGAACAATAGATACTAACATTCCTTCTGAAATGTCCGATAATAAAAAAGAGGTAAAGTTTGGCAAGGATATAGCGGAGAAAGTTTATGAAGAAAAGAAAACTGATAATACAATTGAATCAGCTAGTGTAATCAATTACAAAACCGTTGATGTAGTGAGAGAAGATACGAAAATTCAAGAGACCAAACCTTCATTAAGGGATATACTTCCGGCTGATTTAAGTGAAAAACAGATAAATAGTGAATTTATAGAAGCGGAAAAGGAAGTAGATAAGGAATTAAATAGAAAAATACTATGTGAGGAAAGTAACAAGAAGGTACCAGAAGAAGATAAGGAAGAGTCTAATGATGCCTTTATAGAGAGTACTTCAAATAATAGTGGTAACAATGCAAATTCTGATTACAGGAAACAGGAAGCAAACAATCTTCTTGATGCAAGAATTATCGGTCAGGTTTTTTCAACTTATATACTTATGCAGGAGGGTGAGAACCTTATACTTATAGATCAGCATGCAGCTCATGAGAGAATAATGTTTGAAGAATTAAAGAAGAAATACAAGGAAAACGAAAACCTTGCGCAATATTTGCTTTCATCGATTGTAATTGAACTTACCAACCAGGAAGTAAAAATAATTGAAGAAAATAAGGAAAAGTTGATCAGGCTGGGTTTTATATTCGAAAATTTCGGTAATAATTCAATTATACTACGCTCAATACCTGTTTCATTAACGGATAATGCAAGTGTCAAGGAAACGTTCCTTGATATACTTGATTTCCTTATGTCAGATATTAGAAAAGAGAATATTTTAATTGAAGAAGAAGCATTATACAGAGTGGCATGTAAGTCTGCAGTTAAGGCCAATAAAAAGCTTGATGAACTTGAAATTAAAAAAATAATAAAGGATCTGAATAATATTGAAAATCCGTACACCTGTCCACATGGAAGGCCTACGTTGATAAAAATAACAAAATATGAGTTTGAAAAAATGTTCAAGAGAATAGTGTGATTTTTAAATGACATTTATATCAGCTTCCCTGTACTCCCCTTTACAAATATTCAGTATGTCAGGATAGGAGAGTATACGGAAGTAGTTTAAATTATTCCTTGGGGAGGATAAAATTGAATAGTGTAATAGTAATTATGGGGCCGACAGCTTCAGGAAAAACTAAATTGTCTATAGAACTAGCAAAAGATATCAAAGGTGAAATAGTATCTGCAGATTCCATGCAGATATACAAATATATGGATGTAGGTACTGCAAAGCCGGATGAAGAAGAAAAACGGGGAATCAGGCATTACCTTATAGATGAAGTGGCTCCAGATGAAGAGTTTAGTGTTGCAAGATTCCAGCAACTTGCTATAAAATATATTGATGATATATTAAGCAGGGGTAAGATACCTGTCGTTTCAGGTGGAACAGGATTATATATTGATTCTCTTATATATAATATAGAGTTTGGTGATACTATTTGTGACTGGGAGCTTCGTGAAAGATTAAAACAGGAAGCTTCAGAAAAGGGCAATGAGTATCTTCATAATAAACTTAAAGAAATTGATCCCGAAGCAGCAAATAAAATTCATATGAATAATGTTAAAAGGGTAATTCGGGCTATTGAAGTATATACCTATACACAAAAACCCATATCCTTGCATCAGGAGGAGTCTAAAAAGAACCCTCCGAAATATAATTTTATCATCTTTGGTTTAACTATGGACAGAGAGAAGCTGTATGACAGGATAAACCAAAGGGTAGATCTGATGATGGAAAAGGGGTTGGTTGAAGAAGTCAAAAGACTTATGGAAATGGGGTACGATAAGAGTACCATTGCGATGCAAGGTCTAGGTTATAAGGAGATTTTATCTTATTTAAGAGGGGAGATAACATTAGATGATGCAGTTTATGTGTTGAAAAGGGATACAAGACACTATGCCAAAAGACAGCTTACATGGTTTAAAAGAATGAAAGATGTAACATGGATCAATATGGATCAATTCAGCAACCTAGATGAAATAATAAAAAATATTAAAGATGTTATTGCAACGTCTGGAATTATCTTGTAGAATATAAGTTAAAGCAATAAGTACAAAGATTAGTAATTAAGAGTTCTTTTATATAAAAAAAAGAAAGAGAGAAAAATATGTCTATTAGAGGAGGATTACCCGTGAACAAGAATAATATCAACTTACAGGATGTTTTTCTAAACCAGGTTAGAAAAGAGCATATTGCTGTTACTATTTATCTTACAAACGGATTTCAATTAAAGGGAATGGTAAAAGGGTTCGATAATTTTACTGTTGTGTTGGATAGTGAAGGTAGACAGCAGCTGATTTATAAGCATGCTATTTCCACTATAAGTCCTATGAAGATCGTGAATTTGATTTTTAATGATCCAAGAAATGAGTAATTAGTATTATTGCAAGATTAGGGTTAACCTACATATTTTTAAGAGAGTAGTATTAGCCTGACGGGTTTTAGTAATAAAGAATCATATATCCAAAACAAGCTATGGTTATCAACCATAGCTTGTTTTGGATATATGATAAAATAAGATGTGATTAAAATTTAGGTATGACTAAAATATAAATTCATACTCTGGATAACGAAAAAACTTGATTTAATAATGTTTTCAAAATATGAGAAGAGGATGTTATTTTTTCGTTATCCCTTAGTAACCGAATATTTTTTCGTAATCCCAAACTTTTTATAGTTTTCTGAAAACTCCAATTACCTTTCCTAAAATAGAAAGGTTTTCTCTCACAATTATAGGCTCAAGATACTTATTCTCAGGCTGAAGTCTGACATAGCCGTTTTCCTTGTAGAATGTTTTTACTGTGGCTTCATCTCCAATAAGTGCAACAACTATATCTCCGTTTGTGGCTGTAGACTGCTGCTTTACAAGTATAAAATCCCTGTCAAAAATTCCTGCTTCAATCATGCTGTCTCCCTGAACTCTTAGCATGAAGGCAGTTGAACCCTGCACGAAATCGAGGGGAAGAGGAAATGTGTCTTCAATGTTTTCTACTGCAAGGATAGGCTGTCCTGCGGTAACCTTTCCTATAATAGGTACATCAATCATTTCTCTTCTCGAATAAACTTCTTTTGAATCATTTTGTTCGTCATCATTTTTTACAATTTTAAGAGCTCTGGGTTTTGTGGCATCCTTTTGGATATAACCTTCCTTTTTTAGTTTTTCAAGATAGCTATGAACTGTAGAAGTAGATTTAAATCCGACAGCTGTGCATATTTCACGTACAGAAGGCGGATATCCTTTTAACTTAACCTGTTCGTTTAAAAAGTCAAGAATTTTTTGCTGCTTTTCATCATTCTTTTTTTGCATTAAATTCACCTCATATAAGTATTTGGCGTGATGCCAAGAAAATTCGCTTTGCTCATGAATTTTCTTGTTCGCTAGGGAACCCTATGGTTCCCTTTGACGGATGCTTCGCGTTCCAGGATGCAGGGGCGAGCAGTGCAGCGGAGCGAAACGACCAGCCTGAGCACCCTCCAAGAAAATTCTATTAATTTACCTGTATTATAACACTATATTTAAAAAAAATCAAACTTATGTTCGATTTTTTGTGATATATATATTGACAACGAACAAGTGTTCTAATATAATACTATTAAAGAACATAAGTTCGATTGGGGGTTGAAATATGAAAAAGAGATATGTACTTAAGAATAAAACAAGATTCTACATATTTGTTACAGTTTTAGCCATTAGCATACTTACGGTATTTTCTTTCACAAAAGCTTATGGGTATAAAGAACGTGAGTTTGAGGTAATCACTATAAAGAGTGGAGATACCTTGTGGGATATTGCTAAAAATTACAATAAAAAAGGTGACATAAGAGAATATATTTATGAGCTTAAAAAGATAAATAACCTTAATGACAGCAGCATTATGGCAGGTAGTGAACTAATAGTTGTAATTGAGTAAACACATTTGATATGAGTCCGTATGAACATATAAATTATATATTTAAAGTGCAAGTACAGCAAAAGAAGATAAATCTCAGTGGCTAAATGCTGCCGGGATTTTTTTTGGATTACCAGATCAAAATTATCAATAAATATCGAAATATTGGAAAATGTATGGTATAATTTATATATAGTAACACATATGTCGTTTTAGTTTTCTAATAAACATATTCTGATTATAATCATGTGTATATCCAAAATTCAGTTCATAAGCATTGTAAAACTTATCCATATAATATTGCGATAGCGAAAAGATAGATTTTTGCGATTTTTATTTGAGGTTGTGATAAGATGAATAATTTAAAGAGTAGCAAGGGTAGTATGACTGTTGAAGCGTCATTGATTTTTCCTGTCATATTTCTAATCATAATCGGTTTAATTTATATGACTGTTTTTCTCTATGAGCAAGCATATGTTAAATCTCTTGCAGATCGGGCAGCTGAGAGAGGAGCGGCTATATGGAAGAATCCTAAATGTGATATGCAAATAGGGCTGGTTATGCTTGAAGATTTTCAGGAAAATGATCCGTACTGGAGATTTTATGACGGTGATACAGATACAAAAGAAGATAATATAGAGGTTTATATAAAGAATCTTTTTGAGGATTACAGTATTCTTAAAAACAGGGACTCCGGTGGGAAGATTAACGGCATAAAAGTGAGTGCGGAAGTAGAGAATTATGTAATATATAAAAAGCTTACAGTCAAAGCGATAAAAAGTTATAACCTTCCTGTAGGCAATGCTCTTGGTATTTTTGGTATTGACAGGACTGTCAACATATCTGCAAGGTCTGAAGCAATAATATATGAACCGGCAGAATTTATAAGGAGTACTGATTTTGTCATGGATATGGGAGAGCATGTGGATGATGCAACAGGAAACCGCTTTGAAAAAATCCGGGATAAAGTAATACGTTTTTTAGATGGCATCGGGCAAAAAGTCTCATCCTTCTTAAAATAGGATATAAATATAACTCTAGAACTGAGGTGCTGTTATGGATTTATTCAAAAAGAATAACGGAGCAATTACAGTTTATATGTCTATTATACTTTGCGTTATGCTAATTCTAACAGGGGTGCTGGTTGACGGAGCAAGAGCCCGTGTAGCCGAAGCACAGGTCCAAAGTGCAGCTGAAGCTGCAGCAAATTCGTTGATTGCCAACTACAATAATATATTAAAAGAATGGTTCGGTCTTATGGCTATGTCGGAAAACTGTCCCGATGTATTGGAAGAGGAACTCATGTATTACTTGAACAGAAACCTTATGACCGAACTTGGAGCGGAGAAAGCAAAATTAAGTGGCGAATCCTGGAACTATTTAAAGAAATTTCTGAACTCCGCAAATGAATATAAGGATGTGAATTTCCTTGATATGTATGACTACCGTGTAGAGGAAGTAAGTGTCCTTCCTATATATAACCTTTCGGAAAGTGAAGTTTTAAGGTCTCAGATAGTTGAATATATGAAATACAGAGCTCCTGTCGCATTAGGTGAGGAGTTCTTAGAAAAAATCAACGTTATTAAAAGCTTTAAAAAGCAGTCGGAAGTATTAGCTTCAAAGCTTGAAATGGATCGCAATTTAGATAAAATCAAGAAGGAGCTTGAACAACTTTCGGATAAAATTGAAAAGGTCAATACCTATGATGCAAAAGTTATTGAGGAAAAAATTACGATTACTTGTGAAAAAGTTGCACAGAAAATAGCAAAGGATAAGGAATGTGAGTATTTAAAGGAAAAGGTATCTGAAGAAAAAGAAGAAAAAGAAGATTTCATAAAATCAGACAGTTATAAAAAAGAGCTTGAAAGCCTTTCTGAAAAACTAGCTGCTGCAATTGAAGAAAGTGAAAAAGAAAGCATAAGGGAGGAAATAAAAAACCTGACCAAATCTTATGATGAAGAAATTGAAAAAGCGGAGGACAACTATAACGCAGCACGGGATATTTTAGGAGATTTAGAGAAAGCAATAAAACTGTTCTATGATGACTTAGTTAATTATACTGAATTATTTTATGATTATAACAAAGATGCCGGTGACTGTGCAGAAAAAGTTAAGAGTAAGTGCGAAGTTATAAAAAACAATGACATAAAAAAGGTAAAAGAGAAACTCGAAGGAGATACAAGTGAATTTGCAGAAAAGATGAGGCTTGAAATTGCCAAAGTAGAGAAGTTGGTGTCTGTTGAAAGCATTATGGCACTCAAAACAAAATTTGATTTAAATAAAGAAATGCTTGCAAAAGGTGATAATAGCCTTACACAAAAGCTCAAAGAAATAAAACTTGACAAGATTGACAGGACCTATAAAGGACTTAGTGGATTTGACAAAGAGGATACTGAAAAAATAAGTGAATATATCAAAAAAGACATTGTAAATATTGATGGAATAATTAAGAATTACGTCAAAAAGTACAAGGTCATTAGTCAGGATGAGTTTGCAACAGATAAAAAAGTCAGCATCGAAAAGAAAATTGAAGATCCACGCAAAGCTACAAAGAAGGTGCTTGACAGTTCGGAGAATCCATTAAAAGAACTGGCTGAACCGAAAGAACATAAAGACTTTAAAGAGAAATTGAAGAATTTGCCGTCAGGTGAAACTAAAATAAGCAGTGAGGATATATTAAAGTCTTTTCTTGGTGAAGATTATGACTTTGTTTCGGAAGCATTAAAAAGTGAATCAGACGATGGGTCGGAAGAAGCAGAAAGTGAAGCCGAAAAAGCTTCAGAAGAAGCCGGAGGTGTAATAAAAGGTTTTGATTTCAATAATAGTGACTCCGATGACCCCGATCAGGGCTTTGCATTGGTTTCAAACCTTATAAGCGTGCTTGAAAAAGGGCTTGAAGGTTTAAGGGACGAAATTTATGTGGGTGAATATGCATTAGGTACGTTTAATAATTATCTTTCAAATAAGGAATTGAAACCAGAGGATGGCAATAGAATAAGTCAGACAGATCTTATGGGAAGACCGAGAAGTGAACGCAAACCGTATTTGTACTTTGAAAACGAGGTTGAATATATTTTGGGCGGACACTCCGATGATAATCTGAATGTGTACAATGTAATGGCAAGAATTTTGCTTATAAGGTTCGTATTAAACACTATATACATATATACCGATAGAGAGAAGTCAAACGAAGCCTTAATAGCGGCAGAATTTCTTGTGGGGTGGACAGGGCTTGGAGTCCCTATTGTCCAAACACTTATTATGTTAAGTTGGTCAATGGCGGAATCCGTATTAGATGTCAAATGCCTCATGAGCGGTAAAGCGGTACCTATATTTAAAACTAGTGATACCTGGATCTTGAGTGCTCAGGGTGGACTTGAAAAGCTACAGGATAAGATAGAGAGTACAATATCAGAAGGAGTACAAAAGTATGCAAAAAAAGCAGTAGATTACGGGATAGATGAGGCCGAAGATGTTGCACAGGCGGCAGCAGAAAATGTAAAAGATACTATAAACGCTAAAATTGACAATGTGGTTGAAAAGTTTTTTGCGCCGATAGAGAACGCATTAAACAGCACAGACAAAGCGATAAAGGATAATTATGCAGAAATTACAGACAGTCTTGAAAATGAACTGAACTCTCTTGATAATGCTTTGATGGGCAATGTGGTCAAAGAGATATACAAGACTGCGAAGGAAGAATATGATAAAGTGAAAACCGAAATAGAAAGTCAGTTGACCCTTCCGATTGAAAAAGCAAAGGAAGAAATTGAGAAGAAAAAAGAAGTGATCAAAACTACAATTGACGAAAAGCTATCAACCTTAAAAAATCAAATAAAAGAAGAAATATCAAAGGCTGCAGAAAAAGGTAAAGAGGGTATAAATAAATATATTGATTCCTTTGTCAAAAAATCGGCCGGAACTGACAGTAATAAATACAAAAATATTAAAGCAAGTGTGCTTTCGTTAAATTATGAAGAATATCTACGTTTGCTGCTTTTGATGATGTTCAGCAGGGAAAAGAAAATTACACGTATTAAAGATCTTATTCAACTGCAAATGTGCAAAATGACAGAAAATGATGATTTCAAGCTTTCAGGCTGCAATACCTATGTTGCTTTAAGGGTAAGGGCTTCGATGAGATACTTTTTCATGACACAGACCTTTGTTAAGAAAGAACTTAAAATAGAAGGCTTAAACAGGCATAAATTAGATGTGATTTTACTCAAGGGTTATTAATGTGAAGGATTAAAGCTTTAACCATGGCGGAAAGCGTAATTTACTTTGTTTGTAATGGCGTAGCGTCTAAATCAATTCTTCTACAAAACACTTGAAAGAAAGGATATGTATGGGTTATAGAACGCTTAAAAAGTCAAAAAAGTATAATAGAGGTTCGCTTACGGTAGAAGCAGCGGTGATAATGCCGTTCTTCATATGCGTTATTTTGAGTTTTGCTTTTTTCATAAAAATCGTGTATACCCAAAGTATTCTTCAACATGCTATAAATGAGACAGCAAACGAGCTTTCTGTATACAGTTATCTGTATTCGGCCTCAGGTGCCCAAAAGTACCATGATGATACAATGGATTACCTTGAAGAAAAGAGTAAGACTGCCCAAAGTCAGATTAATGACACCATTGAAGCAGTGGGCGCACTGGAGAACACAAAAGAGAGCCTGGAGAAAACAGCAGACCATCTGGAAAATCCAAACTTTGATGAATTGATGGGAGATTTGGAAGAAAATAAAGAATTCTTGAAAAAGAATGTGTCTGATGCAAAGAAGCTAAAAGAGACACTTGAAAATGCAATTAAGAACCCAAAGCAGGAAATAATAAGTTTTGCTACCCTTCTGGCACAAGGTGCTTTTGAAGATTTAAAAGGTGCGTTGGCTTCACCGGTTATAAGAATCATGTGCAGAAAACATTTGGCAACAGAGAGCCTCGATGCAGACAAAAGACTTAAAAGCCTGGGTATCCGGGAAGGGCTTGATGGACTTGATTTTAGTGAGACAAAGATCCTTTATGACAAGGAAAATATTGATATAATCGTAAGATATAAAGTTGATATTGGATTGCCAATTAATCTACTGCCTGATCTATATTTTGTTCAAAGGGCAAATGTGCGTGCCTGGCTTGATGGGGATGGCAAGAAACCTGGGAGTAGCGAAGATGCCGAGAGTAACTCAAATGTTTGGCTGCTTTCGGTTCGTGATAGAACAAAAAAGATTTTTGAATTAGAAGGAAAAGATACACCTGAAATGGTATCAATAATAAAATACAATGATGGTAATATAATTGATGTTACAAGTATAAATTTAAGTGAAAAACACTATATTCAAACATATGCAGTAAAGTCGAGGATAAATGCAAGTATTAGAAAACTTCAGGAATTCAACAGCACACAATTTGGTGCTATAAAATCAAAGACGCTTATTGTAATTATACCTGAAAAGTCCCTTGAAACAAGGGAGGATATAAAAAAACTACTGACAGATGAGTGCCTGAAATATGCAAATGACAGGGGAATAATATTAAAATATAAGGAAGCCTATGGAACATTGCCAAAAACCAGTGTATAATATAGATGAAAAATCAAACTAAAATTAAAGGATGTTTTTCAACAAAAATTAGATAACGTTTTGATGCTATATAAAATAACTTTAGTGTACGTTATCTATATATGTGAGCTTTTATAATTAGGCGGACAAAATATTTTTGATGGGAGATTTATGTATGAAGAGGTTTGGAAGTGTGTTGTCAAAGGTGATTCTTATGTTGCTTTTGGCTGAAGTGATAGTATTTAGCTTATCCGGGTGTTCTGGTGAAAGCAAAAAGAATGGTGAAGAAGATAATAAAACACCTGTTCAGACAAGCAGGCAGACAGGCGAAGACAAAGGTAATCTTACAGGTAATGATACAAATAGTCCAATAAGTAATCAGACAAGCAGTCCTGCCACCAGCAAACCGGATAATGAAGCGGGTGGTGAACAAAACAATGAACCGGCAAGTGGAGGAAATACTGACCAAATCAAGGATGTTGACACTGAAAGTGCATTAAAACTTGCATCAGGTTTGCTGCTTGGAATTGCTGAAGCCAACATTATTCCATCAGAACAACCAACGGTTGTTGTTGCAAAGCCCGGCGAAAAGAGTTGTATGGTGGGAACATGTGATATTTTAAAGAAAGTTCTATTGACTGAAGTTCCTGCAATTAATATTATAGACTCAAAGAATGCTGCATGGCGTATTACCTTTACATATAAGCCGGAAATTACAGTTGAAGTTGTGGACGATGTAGATAACCCTCAGAAGGTTATAAAACTTTATCCGGAGGAAGGTATATAAAATATGTTGAAATATCGATAACGGACATAAAAGTTAAATCTATAACATCTGAACGTTATCTGATTTGGATGAAAAACTTCATTGAAAATTATGATTATAAAGTTGTTCATCTATACTAAACGTCTCTTTTTTAAGCACGATTCCCTGGATCGTGTTTTAAAAAGTAGGGACGTTTTTATTAAAATGTGCGAGGGATGTAGAATGAAACATAAAGTTATCAGGAAGCAGCAAAATAGCAGATTGTGTCTTGTATGTGGTTTGAAAAACGAATTTGGATTGAAGACAGCTTTTTATGAACTGGAAAATGGTGAGGTGGTTTCGGTATTTAAAACTCTTGAAGAACATCAAAGTTATCCGGGAAGACTTCACGGAGGAATAGCTGGAGCAATCCTTGACGAAACAATAGGTAGAGCAATAATGGTGGAACAGGAAAATATTTGGGGAGTAACTGTTGAATTGAACATAAAGTATAAAAAACCAATTCCTCTGAATGAAGAACTTAGGGCAGTAGGCAGAATTACAAAAGACACAAAGAGAATATTTGAGGGTACAGGAGAAATATTGTTACCTAATGGTGAGGTGGCCGCCATTGCCCATGGCATATATATGAAGATGCCTTTGGAAAAAATATCAGACTTTAACAGCAATGATAGCGAAGAGTGGAAGACTATTCACGATGGAAATGACCCTGAAGAAATTGAACTACCTGATGTTGTTGAAAAGCAAAAAGAAAAATCGTTTGATTAGTATTATTTTGAGTAAAACTAATTTGCAAGTAGCATTGTACGGAAACTGGCGTATACCATCATACCTGCAATGAATAAATAATATCCTTAATTTTCAAAAAAAAATCACCTTATAAAACATTTTGAAAGGTGATTTTTTTAATGCCTAAGAAAGTGCAATTCTTTCTGGCATCAAAAAAGTCTACCGCAAGGCTGTTTGCTTCAGAGGAATACCATAGCTTTAAATCGGCGAAGCCGACTTTTCTATAAAAAAATTTACAAATGTCAAAACTTTTTTGTTTTTTAGGTGTATATATAGATAAGTACGGCTTAAGTTAAAAGGAAGGGCGGTAAAAAATTGGAACTCCCGGAGCAGAAAATAATAAAATTATGTAAAAAGAATAAACGGGAAGGGTTCGAGCTTCTATTTAAAAAATATGAGAAGTACATATACACTATATGCTACAGTTACACGTATTCACAGCAGGATGCCCTTGACTTGGTACAAGATATATTCTTAAGAATATACAGGAATTTTGAAAAAGTTGATGAGAAAAAGCCTGTTTTACCCTGGATAAAGAAAATTACGGTAAATACCTGCATTAATTTTAAGAGGGATAACAAAAACAAGGCATTGGAATTATCAATTCATTCAAATAACGAGGGCGAGAAAAATCTTGAAGATACGGTTGCTGACAGTGGTCTTACCGAGGATGAAGTTATATACCTTGATACAAGAAAGGTTTTGGAGGAGTCGATCATGGAACTTCCAAAAGAGGTCAAAATGGCTGTTTTACTAAGGCATATCAAGGGACTTAGCTATAATGAGATTTCCGAACTTATGGAGTGTCCTGTTGGCACGGTTAAGACATACATATTCAGAGGTAAAAGACTTTTAAAGGATAGTCTTTTAAGAAAAGGCGTATGGGAGGTGTAGTATATGGAATGCAGATTTGACATCGATTTGATTTTAGAGTATGTGGAAGGAACTATCGAACCGCTTGAAAAGATTTTTGTCGAAGAACATCTGAAGGTTTGCAGGAAATGCAGAAAAGAACTGAATCAATTCAAGCTTCTATATTTTGAACTTGAAAATTTGGAAGAACCCAAAGAAGTTCCTGAAGAATTGGAAGGTATTAGAAATACAGTGCTGGACAATATTTTTGATGTTCCAAGCAAATACGGAGTAAAAGACTTTGTAAGACAACAAAAGAATTCTATGGCATTGGCTTCAGAGTTTGTAGATTTTCTTCCCGGTAAAAGCATGCTTGAAAAGGGACTTAAGACTACAGGGACGGTTATTGGAACAGCAACTAAGAAGGGTGCTAAATATGGATTGAAACTAATTCAAGCGAGGTTTTAAAAAGATGATAATACTTGAAGTTTTAGGATATATATTGATGGCGTTGCTTGTTTTACTGGTGTTAATTCTGATTATGCCTATCGGCTTTAAAGTATATGGGCAAAAATATGAGAAGATATTTTTTAAAGCAAGCTTTAAATGGTTTATGGGAGCAGTCGGATTTTGTTTTATAAAAGACTGTTCACAAGAGGCTGTAATGTATATTCGTATACTGTGTTTCAAAAAGAAAATTGATATAAGTAAATTCAATAAAAAGGATGAAAAACAGGAAGATAAAAAAGAAAAAGTTAAAGAAAAAGATAAAACAAGAAATTATCTGGATTCGAGTTTTTTAAGCTGTGCATTTGAATGTCTTAAAAAGGTATTAAATCACATTAAGCCTAAAATATTTGTAATTGAAGGTAGGGTTGGATTTGAAGATCCCTATGTAACGGGTATTTTGTGTACGATATTAAATGTCTTCAATTGCGAACTTAAAAAGGCAAACATAAAGGTTATAACTGTATTCGATGATAAAATTTTTGAAGGAAAGTGCCTAATCCAGGGAAGGGTGGTAGTGGCTTATCTGGCATACATAGCTTTGAAGCTTTACCTATCAAGACCTGTTAGAATAAATAAAAAACAAAAATTCAAGGAGGTTAAATCATATGTCAACTGATGCAAAATTTAATGTAAATGAAAGCGTTGGAGTGTTATTTGAAAAACTGGAAAAGTTCCTGACTTCTAAAACAGTTATAGGTGAGCCTATAAAAATCGGTGATGCAACATTGATACCATTTATCACTACCAGTTTCGGGTTGGGAGCAGGAGGAGGAGATGGAACTGATTCAAAAGGTGCCGGTGGAGTTGGTGGTGGGTCAGGTATCGGAGCAAGGATTGCACCTACCGCAGTGCTTGTTATAAAGGGTGATCAGATTGAAATGATACCCATAAAGAAATCCGCAGGATTTGAAAAGTTGATTGACATGGTTCCGGATATTGTATCAAAGGTAAATGGCTTCAAGAAAGATGATGAAAAGGGAAAAGAAAAAGACGAAGAATAATTTCAGCGTTTTTTCCATTAAGGGTCACAATTATTACAGTTGTGATCCTTAGTTTTTATGAAAAATACATGTAGTGTGAAAACAAGACTGTTGTGGGGTACATATTATTTTTCTTAACATTTATTACATGTACCCACTGTTGTGGCAAAGGTTTTTGAATTGGATTAAATATTTAAAAAAATAATTATAAAAAGCCTTGACTTATCTATTAATTTAGAATAAAATTGGGTGTAAAGTATTTTGCTTTACAGGTGTAAATATGGATAATATATATGAGATAACCCTTTTGTTGGACTTTTATGGGCAGTTGCTCTCAAAAAAGCAGTATGAAATACTTGATTTACATTTTAATAATGACTATTCTCTTGGAGAGATTGCAGAACACTTCAATATAAGCAGGCAGGGCATTTTCGACAATATAAAGAGAGGCAAAGCTGCGCTTGCAAATATGGAAGAAAAGTTGGGTTTGGTAAGTAAGTTTACCAAACAGAAGGCAAAAGCTGAAAAAATATTGGGATATTTAAGAAATATTAATAGAGAAAATATGAATAAAGTTGATATAGAGTATTTAAAACAGATAGAAGATGGTATAATTGAAATAATCGAGAGTTGAAAAGGATAATTGACTGTAAAGATATGAGTTTAGTGATTTTCTGTTTGAAATTATATAAAAAGAAGACCATTAATTTTCATTACAGGATGTTATCTATAAAAATGAGGTGTCTGAAATATGGTATTTGAAGGGCTTTCAAATAAGCTTCAAGAAACCATTAAGAAGCTTAAGGGAAAAGGTAGAGTTAATGAAAAAGACGTTAAGGAAATGATGCGTGAAATAAAGCTTGCGCTCTTAGAAGCCGACGTGAACTTTAAAGTTGTTAAAGACTTTATTGCCAAGGTTTCAGAAAGAGCAGTAGGGCAGGACGTTTTAGAAAGCCTTACTCCGGGGCAGCAGATTATAAAAATCGTACATGAAGAACTTATTAATCTGATGGGACCTGGGCAAAGCAAAGTGGTATTTGCGCCAAAACCTCCAACTGTTTATATGATGGTAGGTCTTCAAGGAACCGGTAAGACTACAACTTCCGGTAAACTTGCAAATCTCCTCAGAAAGCAGGGTAAAAATCCGCTTTTAGTTGCATGTGATATTTATAGGCCAGCGGCTATCAAACAGCTGCAAGTTGTTGGAGGACAGCTTGGGGTTGAAGTGTTTTCGATGGGAGATAAAACAAATCCCGTTGATATTGCAAAAGCAGCTCTAGAGCATGCTAAAATAAAGCAGCACGATCTTGTTATTATCGATACGGCAGGTCGATTGCACATAGATGAAAAGCTGATGGATGAGCTTAAAAACATCAAGGATTCGGTTAGACCCCATGAAATATTGCTGGTGGTTGACTCGATGACAGGTCAGGATGCAGTGAATGTATCTGAAACCTTCAATGAGAAACTTGGGGTTGACGGTGTTGTCCTGACCAAGCTTGACGGAGACACAAGGGGTGGAGCTGCATTATCTGTCAAAACTGTCACAGGTAAGCCAATAAAATTTATTGGTATGGGTGAAAAACTTAGCGATTTAGAGCCGTTTTTCCCTGACAGAATGGCCTCAAGGATCCTTGGAATGGGTGACGTCCTTAGCTTGATCGAAAAGGCACAGGAAGCCTTTGATGAAAAGAAGGCACTGGAAATGGAAAGAAAAATGCGTACTCAGCAGTTTACGCTCGAAGATTTCCTTGACCAGATGCAGCAGATTAAGAAAATGGGACCATTAAATAAGATTATGGGTATGCTGCCGGGTGTTAATGCCGATGCGCTTAAAGAAATTAATTCGGCGGACAGTGAAAAGGAACTTGGCCGATTTGAAGCAATAATAAGGTCGATGACAAAGAAGGAGAGAAATGATCCTTCGATTATAAACGGTAGTAGAAGAAAGAGAATTGCTGCAGGCAGTGGGACTACAGTACAGGATGTTAACAAGGTTTTAAAGAGCTTTGAAGAGATGAGAAAGATGATGAAGATGATGGCAGATATGGGTAAACACGGTAAAAAAGGATTTGGAAATAAATTCAGATTACCGTTTAGATAATAAAGTAATAAAAACTATTTCAGGAGGTGAAAAATAAATGGCAGTTAAAATAAGATTGAAAAGAATGGGTGCTAAGAAAAACCCGTTTTATAGAGTAGTTGTTGCTGATTCAAGATATCCTCGTGACGGAAGATTCATTGAAGAGATCGGAACTTATAATCCGCTTACTGATCCAAGCTCGATAAATATCGATACTGAAAAGGCTCAAAAATGGCTTAAAAACGGTGCACAACCAACAGATACTGTAAAAAACCTGTTAAAGAAATCTGGAGCTATCCAGTAATAAAGTATTTATTTTATGACAAAATAATGGGTAAAATAGCGGGAGGTAGAATATTATGAAAGAACTTCTCGAAACAATTGCCAAAGCCTTGGTAGATTACCCGGATGATGTTTCTGTTAATGAAGTTGAAGGCGAAAAGTCAATGATTCTTGAGCTGAAAGTTTCAAAAGACGATATGGGTAAGGTTATAGGAAAACAAGGTAGAATTGCAAAGGCTATAAGGACAGTTGTGAAGGCAGCAGCAATAAAAGAAAATAAGAGAGTATCTGTAGAAATACTACAATAGTAAATGTGGGCAGGAGTATACTCTTGTCCATATTTTATTTTAGGAATTTGCAAAACAAATGCCTTAAAAGCAAGATGGGATAGAACCCCTCGAGATTTTTATTTGGAATTTTTTAAAGGATTTCAGGGAATAAATTAAATAGAATAATTTACATAAATGGCGGTGTTAATAATGATACAGTATCTTGAAGTTGGCAAAATTGTAAATACGCATGGTGTAAAAGGTGAAGTAAAAGTAATACCTTTAACTGACGATGCTAATAGATTTAATAGATTAAAGTCAGCTTTCATAGCTTCAGAAGTATCGGATAATATGCAAAAATACAGTTTTGAAAGCGTTAAGTACCATAAAAATTTTGTAATACTCAAAGTGAAAGACGTGAATGACCCGAATGAAGCACAAAAGCTTAAGGACAAGTTTATAATTATAAACAGGGAAGATGCAGTTAAGTTGCCTGTAGATTCTTACTTTGTATGTGATTTGATTAACAGTGAAGTTTATGATGAAAAGAATAGAAGACTTGGGGTTTTGGTTGACGTACTTCAAACCGGAAGCAATGACGTTTACGTTGTTCGTGATGAAAATAAAAAGGAACTTCTTATACCGGCTTTGAAATCTGTGGTGAAGGAAGTTTCTATTGAAAATAAAAAAATAATAGTTGAGTTGCCGCAAGGGTTGGTTGATGATGAAATTTGATATCTTGACATTATTTCCTGAAATAATTGATGCGGTCTTAAAAGAGAGTATTATAGGAAGAGCCAGGGAGAGCGGTATAATCGAGATTAATGCCGTAAACATAAGGGATTTTTCAGCAAACAAGCACAAAAAGGCTGACGATTACCCCTACGGAGGCGGAGGGGGGATGATAATGACAGTTCAGCCTATTTATGATGCCTATCTTTCTATTACCAATGACATAGAATACAAACCGAAGGTAATATACTTGAGTCCACAAGGCAGAACACTTACTCAGGAAGTTGTAAAAGAACTGTCAAAGGAAAAACATCTTGTATTGTTGTGCGGTCATTATGAAGGAATAGATGAGCGAATAATTGAAGAAATTGTTGATGAGGAAATATCGATAGGCGATTATGTACTTACCGGGGGTGAACTTCCGGCAATGGTACTTATAGATTCGGTAAGCAGATTGATACCAGGGGTTTTATCAAGTGAGGATTCGTACTCACAGGAATCACATTATGATGGCCTTCTGGAGTATCCACAATACACAAGGCCTTTGGAGTTTAATACCCGTGTAGTGCCTGAGGTATTGTTATCAGGTCATCACGCCAATATAACAAGGTGGAGAAGAAAAGAGGCTCTTAAGCGTACATATATAAAAAGGCCGGATTTGTTCTCAAAATTTGACCCGGGCAAAGAGGACAAAAAACTTATCGATGAAATGTTAAAAGAGCTGGAAGGCAAATAAACAAGCCTATAATAAATTACACCATAGAAACAGGGAGGATACATACATGGAAAACACAGAAAACAAAAATCCGCTTGTAACAATTGAAATGGAAGACGGCGGAATAATGAAGGTAGAGTTGTACCCAGAAATTGCTCCGAATACCGTTAAAAGTTTTATATCACTGATTAATAAGGGATTTTACAACGGAGTTATATTTCACAGAGTTATACCGGGCTTTATGATACAAGGTGGTGATCCTGAAGGAATAGGCATTGGCGGACCAGGATATTCGATCAGGGGTGAATTTGCATCAAATGGATTTAAAAATGACCTTAAGCATACCAGAGGTGTTTTGTCAATGGCCAGATCACGTGACAGAAATTCAGCCGGATCACAATTTTTTATCATGGTAAAGGATGCTCCACATTTAGACGGGGAATACGCAGCGTTTGGGAAGGTTATTGAGGGCATGGAAGTGGCTGATAAAATAGTTTCAGTAAAGAGAGACAGCTCAGACAAGCCATTTGAGCCTCAAAAGATGAACAAAGTGACAGTTGAACTTTTCGGAAAAGAATACGGTGCTCCGCAAGTTATGTAAGTTTAATTTGACGTATGCCCGGGATATAATTGAACTTCGGGTACCAAGGGCGCATGTTTTTCTTCACATTTATTATATGCCCGGATACAAAAGGAAGTTGCCTTAAAGCTGCTTCCTTTTGTATTTTATACTGAAAAAGTGAATTGAATTAAGTTTTTAAAGAATTGTAGTATTGAAAAAAAATTTGTTTGTTATATAATATAAAAAATGTTAATTTTAATAGTGGCACCAAAATAATAATAAGTAAAGGGGAGATAAGATGAAAAGAGTTACAAGAAAAGTATTGGTATATCTGTTACTGGTGTGCTCATTGGTTGGACTTATGCCACAGGGAAGTATTTTAGCTGCACAAGATAAGGATTTTTTGTTTGATGCTGCCACAGGTACCATAACCAAGTATACAGGAGTAAATTCCGGTAATCTTGTAATACCGACTGAGCTTGAAGGTGTTGAAGTTAAGGCAATTGGTGAGTATGCATTTTATAAGTGCAATGGTTTGACTGGAAATCTCGCAATACCTGAAGGCGTCAAAACAATCGGTAAATATGCTTTTTTTGGTTGTACCGGTTTGAAAGGAAATCTGGTAATCCCCGAAGGTGTAACTACAATTGGAGATAGCGCGTTTATGGGTTGTACCGGTTTGACAGGAAATTTGGTAATACCCGATAGTGTAACTACTATTGGCCCTAGTGCGTTTTATAATTGCAAAGGCTTAACAGGAAATCTTGTAATACCTAAAGGTGTGACCACAATCGGTTATTATGCCTTTTATAGTTGCAAGGGTTTAACAGGGGATCTTATAGTTTCTGAAGGTGTGACTTCAATTGGTTTTTGTGCGTTTTATTATTGTACAGGGCTATCAAATGTGTACTTCTATGGAGATGCTCCGTCGTTTGTCGGGACAAATGCTTTTGAGAACAACAACACAGATATGGTTATTTATTACAAGAAGGGTGCAAAGGGCTTTACTTCTCCTGAATGGAATGAATATAAGTCCGAGGCTCTGGATAAATTACCTGATATACCGGAACTAAAGATATCTGTTGTTTTTGATTCAAATGGTGGATCATCTGTGGAAAATCAGTACATAAAATATAATAACACGGCAGAGGTACCACAACCGCCTAAGAAAGGAGGTTATGCATTTGTAGATTGGTATGAAGATAAAGAGCTTACAAAAGTTTTTGATTTTAATACCAAGATAATTTCTGACAAAACTCTTTATGCTAAATGGGAAAAAACAGTTGACTTGACTATAAAAATTGAAGGATATGGAAGTGTTTACGACTGGAAAAATGGTGATAAAAAACCTTTTGTGTTAGGGTCAACAGTTACTATAACGGCGGTTGATAATAAAAATTCATACTTTTTGTACTGGAGAGACAGCGGCGGCCGTTTGTTGTCAACCGACCCCGAATATTCCTTTGTAATAGGGTGCGATGATACCATAACAGCCGTATTTGCGGAAAAAGACAAACATCTTGTTTTCTTTAAAAATGGAGATGGGGAAATAATTAAACTTGTTTATGTCCTTATTGGAAGCAATGTCGAATTCCCTCAAGCGCCGACGAAATACGGATATACTTTTGTCGGATGGGATAAAACAGCAGAAGAAATCAAAAATTCTAAAGATGATGTAGTAGTTACAGCACTATTTAAGAAGAATGAAGAGACTGTTGCCATATCGGTTTATGGAGGCAGCGGTACAGGAGTGTACAATATTAAGGAATACGTAACTGTAGTGGCAGATCCTCCGGAAGAAGGCAAAAAGTTTTCACACTGGGTTGATGATAGCGGAAACACTCTTTGCTATGATGCTAACTACAAGTTCTATGCAGTAAGAGATATAAAGCTTACGGCGGTGTTTATTGATGATGCTGAAGAAGTGGAGCAAAATGCAAGTATTGCAATAACCAATATAACAAAGTTGGATGGAAAATTATCTTTTGTTGCAGAAAGAATAGTTCCTGAAGGAAGTACAATAATTTCTCATGGAATTATTCTTACAAATAATTCATCAACAGGTACTTCTGAAACAGACTTTATTATTGGAGCAACGGATGTTCTAAAAGGAACAGCTAAAACAACACAATTAGTTGGAACTTTTGTTTTAAGTAAATCTGCTGCTCTCGATGAAACCTGGTATGCAAGAGGGTTTGTAATATACAGGGACAGCGAGGGAAAGATAATTACCGTATATAGCAATATAAAAGAAGGAACTTTGAATTAATCCGGAAATTTATTAACTCAACTTTCCCACTGTAAATTTGTCAGCTTAGCCTTGAAATAAGCGGGCAGGGATACAATGAAATACTCCAAAAGCTCATTAATCTGCTCCTTAGTAAGCGAGAGTTTTTCTACTAA
>Ga0116193_1000144_pt1 | contig 69600 bp, 71 predicted proteins | sample AD_UKC115_MetaG_FD_89892 | JGI IMG/M metagenome (GOLD analysis project Ga0116193, IMG submission 89892) | Active sludge microbial communities of municipal wastewater-treating anaerobic digesters from Hong Kong - AD_UKC115_MetaG | ecosystem: Engineered > Bioreactor > Anaerobic > Digestate...
AGGAAGTGAATTGGTTCATTCATCACCTTCAGGGAACACCTTCGAAGGGAAAGATACTTCACAGGAAGGAACGTAGGGGTAAGTCTCGAAGAAGAAGTGGAAGTGAGGAAGTGAATTGGTTCACATCGCAGCGCGATACATTCATGGATTGGATATACGAGGGTAAGTCTCCCACAGGTTGGAAATGGAGAAATGAAACTGAAACTTGGGAATATTGGCTCAAATTGAAATATGGGAGGGGTAAGTCTCGAACGAATGAAGTTTCACCGATGAAGTCCTTCCCACACCTGAAATATAGGAGGGGTAAGTCTCGCTGAAAGATGGTGCGATGAATAGCTCAGAAATGAATTGAAATATGGGAGGGGTAAGTCTCGCTGAAACTTCACTGATATATTGCTCTTCCCACACCTGAAATATGGGAGGGGTAAGTCTCGCTGAAGTATGATACATTCCACACCTGAAATATGGGAGGGGTAAGTCTCGCTGAAGTATGATAGAAATATTACCCTTCCCACACCTGAAATATGGGAGGGGTAAGTCTCGCTGAAGTATGATACATTCTGAATGAAAAGTGGCTACTTCACATATCTCGAGTTGATATGGGAGGAATATGCATTGCTATGTGTGATGTGATGCATATTCCTTCGTTATTCTGGACGAAGAATGTATCATACTTCAACTTGCGATGGGAGGCATGGATGAAGGAAGCACTGTGCTCTTCCCACACCTGAAATATGGGAGGGGTAAGTCTCGCTGAAACTTCACTGATATATTGCTCTTCCCACACCTGAAATATGGGAGGGGTAAGTCTCGCTGAAACTTCACTGATATATTGCTCTTCCCACACCTGAAATATGGGAGGGGTAAGTCTCGCTGAAACTTCACTGAAACGAGAATACATGGAATAGAAATATGGGAGGGGTAAGTCTCGCTGAAGTATGATACATTCTGAACGAGATGAATCATATTACAATTCCAGTACCACACAATTCGATGAACAACCTTGTATACCAGGGGAGATGTGCATCTTCCCAGATTTGGGCTTCTGTTGGTTCATCGAGATTGATAAGTTACGGAACGGTACAATACAGAATACTCTGATGAATCTACGTTGCTTCAGATACTATGGATAACGATACAGAATATTCCTGTGGATGTGGGGTGTCCTGTGGTATTCGAATATCTTCTGAGACTTCTGTATCTCTGGAGTTCGAATGGGACCTTCGGGTGTATAGGATTCACGAGAGGTAATACTTCCATGGATCCAATACATCCCAGGTCCTATTCCTCTCTCTGAGACATCTGTATCTCTGGAACTCGAAGAGGCCTTCGGGTGTATAGGATTCACGAGAGGTAATACTTCCATGAGTTCAATACACCCGAACCCCGTTCCCTCCCTTGAATCTCTGGAATACTTCAACTTCTCTGAGAGTACTATATCTCTGGAGTTCGAATGGGCCCTGGGATGTAATGAACTCATGGAAGAAGTATTTCTCATGAATCCAATGCACCCGAACCCCGTTCCCTCTCTGATAGTTCTGTATCTCTGGAGTTCGAATGGGCCATGGGATGTATTGGATTCATGGGGAATACTATATCAGAGAGTTCAATACACCCGAACCCCGTTCCCTTCTCTGAGACTTCTGTATCTCTGGAGTTCGAATGAGGCCTTCGGGTGTATAGGATTCACGAGAGGTAATACTTCCATGGATCCAATACATCCCAGGTCCTATTCCTCTCTCTGGAACTACTATATCTCTTCCCTTCTCTGGAAGGTTCAACTTCCAAGATCTCGAAGAGGCCTTCGGGTGTATTGGATTCAGAAGAAGGAATACTTCCATGAGTTGTATACATCCCATATCATATTCCTCTCCCACCCTCTCGGGGATACTTCAACTTCCAGGAATATTTCCACATTCTTGTTCTCAATAGCACCTTCATCTGTACTGGATTCACGAGAAATGCTTCTTCCATGAGTTGTATACATTCCAAGCCTTCTTCTCCCTCTGGTACGTTCAGCTTCGGAAATATGAAAAATCTCCCACTGTATAGGATTCATGAGCACTATTCATTCTTGGAGTAGATGTACAACATAGTTCAACTCTGAGTTCGCACGATCCCAGAGATATCAATTAACTTGTACGATTCTTCAGAAGAGGCCTTCGGGTGTATAGGATTCACGAGAGGTAATACTTCCATGAGTTGTATACACCCGAAGGGCCCATTCCCTTCTTCTGAGACTTCTCTATCTCCAACTTCCAGAGATACTTCAACTCCCATCTTCTTCGGAAGCCATCTTCCACTATTCGAAGTACTGGGAAGTTCAGATCTGATATATCTTGGAGTTGTATAGGATTCAGAAGAAGGGAATGGGCCCTTCGGGTGTATACATCCCATATCATATTGCTTCTTCCATCTTCTGGGGTGTACTTCAACTTCTCTGAGACTTCTGTACCTCCAAGATCTCGAAGAGGCCTTCGGGTGTATTGGATTCACGATAGTACTACCATCCATGGAGTTCATTACACCCGAAGGGCCCATTCCCTCTCTGAGAGTTCCAGAGATATAGAACTCGAAGAGGCCTTCGGGTGTATCGGATTCAACAGAGATACTTCTTCCATGAGTTCATTACATCCCAGATCATCTTCCCCTCTCTGAGACTTCTGTATCTCTGGAGTTCGAATGAGACCTTCGGGTGTATAGGATTCACGAGAGGTAATACTTCTTGGAGTTCATTACACCCGAAGGGCCCATCTCCCACCCTCTGGAGGTACTTCAACTTCCAGAGATACTTCAACTTCCAGAGATACTTCAACTTCCCTCTTCTTCAGGAGGCCTGGAGTTGTATAGGATTCACGAGAGGTAATACTTCCTGGAGTTCATTACACCCGAAGGGCCCATCTTCCCCTATTCGAAGTACTGGGAAGTTCAGATCTGATATATCTTGGAGTTGTAGGATTCATGGAAGATACTTCCTCTCTCTGAGAGTACTATATCTCACGGAACTCGAATGGGCCCCCTTCGGGTGTATAGGATTCACGAGAGGTAATACTTCCTGGAGTTCATTACACCCGAAGGGCCATTCCCTTCTCTGGTACGTTCAACTTCCCTCTTCTTCGGAAGGCCTTCATCTGCACTGGATTCACCAGAGATACTTCTTCCACTAGTTGTATACATCCCAATACAACTCTGAACTCGCACGAACTCAGAAATACTTCAACTCTTCGAGATACTTCAACTTCTTGTAACTCTGGATGGCCCTTCGGGTGTATTGGATTCACGAGAGGTAATACTTCTTGGAGTTCAATATGACAGAACCCTTCTTCCCCTCTCTGAGATACTTCAACTTCATCTGTACTTCAGTGAGTTCCAACAGTATAGAATTCATGGAACGAACCAACTCAGGGAATTCAATACACCCGAAGGGCCTTTCCCTCTTCGAAGTACTTCAACTTCCAGAGAAGGGAAGATATGAACAGCACAAATTCGAACGAGCCAGTATACGATAGAAATCCACGCAAGGAATAGATTCAATGAGTTCTACAACACCGTTCGGTATCACAACCCATAGCTCTGAAATATCTTACATTCCGAATATGGCTTCAGTTGTACCGAACTCTCTGGAAGAATAGTGTGTCAAAGTTCATACTTCAACAACACCTTCCTACTGTATGGGATTCATGAGTACTATTCATTCCTGGAGATGTAATACAAATCAAGTCAACTTCCTATCCAGTAGTGCCCGGAATGCTTCCCTTCTCTGGTACGTTCAACTTCCCTCTTCTTCGGAAGGCCTGGAGTTGTATTGGATTCATGATAGTACTACCATCCATGGAGTTCAATACACCAGAAGGGCCCATCTCCCTCTTCTGGAACGTTCAACTTCCAAGATTCAGAAGTATATCTGAGTTGTATTGGATTCACCAGAGTACCACCATCCATGAATCCAATACATCCATGTCCTCTTCCATCTTCCAGTATTTGGGTTGCTACAACTTCCAAGAAATGATACTCAAATACCGAAGAACGAGATCCGTACTTCCTGTACTATTCATTCCTGGGGTAGATGTACAACATAGTTCAACTCTGAGTTCGCACGATCCCAGAGATATCAATTCATTCATTCCAAGTTCTTCAGAAGACATCAGTCGTATAGAATTCATGGAAGGAATTGAATCAGAGAGTTCAATACATCCCAAGCCTTCTTCTCTTCTCAGAATACCGAAGAAACTTCAACTCCCAAAGATATTCCAGAAGATGAGATTCAGAAGGCCCGGAGTTGTATTGGATTCACCAGTACTATTCATTCTTGGAGATGTAGTGCGGTGGGACCGTCCTTCCTTCTCTGGAATGTTCAACTTCATGTAACTCGAACGGGCCCTTCGGGTGTATTGGATTCACGAGAGGTAATACTTCCATGGATCCAATACAACTCAGAGATACTTCAACTCCCATACAACTCGGAGATACTTCAACTCCCAAAGATATTCCAGAAGATGAGATTCAGAAGGCCCGGAGTTGTATTGGATTCACGATAGTACTACCATCCATGGAGTTCAATGCAACAGAAGGGCCTCTTCCCTTCTCTGGAACTACTGTACTTCGCTCTTCTTCGGAAGGCCCGGAGTTGTATTGGATTCACGAGAAATATATCTTCTTGGAGTTGTATATATCCCCTATCCATCTTCCTTCTCTGGAACTACTGTACTTCCCTCTTCTTCGGAAGGCCTTCATCTGCACTGGATTCACGGGAGGTAATACTTCATGGAATATCAACACGGTGGTGGAATATTCGAGTTCCTACAACTCTGGACCTTCTTCCCCTCTGGTACGTTCAACTTCCTGTAGTTCGAACGGGACCTTCTGGTGTATAGGATTCATGGTTACTATTCATTCCTGGAGTCCAATACATCCCAATACAACTCTGAACTCGCACGAACTCAGAGATATTAATTCACTTGTACGATTCTTCGAAGATCCCCTTCATTTGTGGGATTCATGGAAGGAATTGAATCAGAGGATTCATTACGTTGAATGGTAAGTTCTCTTGCTGAAATATCTCCGTGATACTTCAACTCTTCCAACTTCTCTACTTCCAGGATTCGGAAGTCCCTTCGGGTGTATTGGATTCACGAGAGGTAATACTTCTTGGAGTTCACTGCAACATAACCCCGTTCCCCTCTCTGAGAGTACCATATCTCTGGAGTTCGAAGAGGCCTTCGGGTGTATTGGATTCACGAGAGGTAATACTTCCTGGAATACCATGCGACAATACATCTTTCCCCATCTGGTATTTGGGGTGGTTCAACTTTCACAGCCCTGTTCCTTCAGAAGACCTGGAGTTGTATTGGATTCACGGTACTATTCATTCCTGAAGTAGATATATGACGAGAGGTAAGTTCCATTCCCGTCATCTTCGAGGGAACTTCAACTTCCCTGGGACTTCTCATATCTCTGAATCTCGGAAGGCCCCCTTCGGGTGTATTGGATTCACCAGAGATACTTCTTCCACTAGTTGTATACATCCCAATACAACTCTGAACTCGCACGAACTCAGAGATATCAATTCACATAGTATCATAACTTCAAGGTGAACTTTGGCTACAATGAACTCTCGAGAATACTATTTCCCATGAATCCATACATTCCAGACCATCTTCATCGTTTCAACTTCTATATTTCATGGAACTCGAAGTAGTGCAGGTTGTACTAGATTCATGGGAAGTAATACTTTGTGGTTCCACACAGACCAACTGTGTTTCTTGGTTCACACGATCCCAGGGATATCAATTCACACAGTATTGTAACTCCGATGTAGTTGAAGTTGTATAGGATTCACTGGAGGTAATACTTCATGGAGTTCAATACATCCAAGGTAGTATTTCTTCCGAATCTCTGGAGATAATTCTTCTCTGGAAGTTGAAGTATTTCTGGAACTCCGAATAGCACTTCGTTCGTATAGAATTCATGGTACTATCATCATTCTGGAGTTCATCATAATCAGAGCTCATCTTCCCCCTTCCAGAGATGTTCATCCCAGGATTCTGAAGTATTGTTCACTTGCGCTGAATTCACTGAAGGTAGTACTCTCATGAATTCTATACATCCAAGGTAGTACTTTCTTCCCATGAACCTTGAGATATCGATTCACACGGTATTGAATCTTCAGAATACCTTCACTTGTATTGGATTCATATGAAGTGGTACTCTTGTGGTTCCAATACACCCGAATGGGTCCATCTCCCAAGGTTGGAATGCTGACACGAATTCTCAAGTTGGGGGAATGTGAAGAATAACCTTCACCTTTGCCACATTAGCATTCAATACCATCATTTCAACTTCAGTGGTTCGCTAACTTCATTCTTCAATGCAAAGGGTTTACTTCCATTCAATTGATAGAGATGTCACAACCATGCCCATGTGGTAAGGACTGTGGACTCCAACAGGGCAGATTCATCGGGAGAAGAGATAGAGGTCACGAATGTCACTTCATTGCACCCAAACCTCAATATGTGGTAGTTTGTGGACCAACAGGACCAACAGGTTTCACAGGACCGAGAGGACCAACAGGACCAACAGATGGACCAACAGGACCAACAGGACCAACAGGACCACAGGGTAATGCAGGACCACGTGGTCCACAAGGTGGTACAGGTCCCACAGGTCCCACAGGTCCGCAGGGAAATACAGGAAATACAGGACCCACAGGACAACGTGGAGATACAGGACCAACAGGACCAACAGGACCAACAGGACCAACAGGACCAACAGGACCAACAGGACCAACAGGACCAACAGGACCAGTTGCCACTGGAGATACAGGACCAACAGGACCAACGGGAGATACAGGACCAACGGGACCAACAGGAGATACAGGACCAACGGGACCAGTTGTTACCGGACCCACGGGACCAACAGGACCTTCTGGAATAACAGGACCAACAGGACCAACAGGACCAGTTGCCACTGGAGACACAGGACCAACAGGACCTTCTGGTGAAACAGGTCCCACAGGTCCCACAGGTCCCACAGGTCCCACAGGACCATATGGCACAGGTAGTACCGGAGCCACAGGACCAACAGGTCCCACAGGTCCCACGGGACCATACGGAAGTGGTTCCACAGGTCCCACAGGTCCCACAGGTACCGGAGCCACAGGTCCCACAGGTCCCACAGGTCCCACGGGACCATACGGAAGTGGTTCCACAGGTCCCACAGGACCAACAGGACCAACAGGACCAACAGGACCAACAGGACCAACAGGACCAACAGGTACAGGAAATACAGGACCAACAGGACCAACAGGACCGACAGGACCAACAGGCCCTTCATTCACAGGACCAACAGGACCAACAGGACCAACGGGCCCTTCATTCACAGGACCAACAGGACCAACGGGCCCTTCAATAACAGGACCCACAGGACCCACAGGACCCACAGGTCCAACAGGTCCAACAGGTCCAACAGGAAATACGGGACCCACAGGACCTTCAATAACAGGACCAACAGGACCAACAGGTCCCACAGGTCCCACAGGTCCCACAGGTCCCACAGGTCCCACAGGTACCACATATCTCTACCTTACAGCACGAAGTAATGATGGATTCAATACTTCATCAACTTCAGGCGTCAATGTGCCAGGGCTCTCGTTCAGTTTCAACGGTAACTCTCAATTCTCAGTTGCCCACCTTCATCTCTCGGGTTCAGGTACAGTCACAGGTTCGTTCTCATTGCCACAAGAGGTATCGCTGGTGGTGCTACTCAACGGTAATACACAGTATCAGGTCTCATCTCAAATCTACCAGAACTCAAGTGGGCAGTATTGGTGGAGTATTGGTACATATCTACTTCTCAGTGGTATTGGGAACAACAACTATACCGTCAACGTACAGGCATTCGTATCAAACTCAAACATGACAATGCAGATGGTAGGTTCACCTCTTCAGTATCTCAACATGATGATGGTATATCAAATCAATTGATGAGTGAAGAGTATCAAGGAACTGGATTTCGGGGTCGTAATGTGGGAAGATGTACATCTCCCTACGTATTCACCGTTAACATTCGTTGATGGTTGTTTCTTTCACCTCCAACGGTAAACAGAGGTGCACTGATGAGGAGACGCGGTGTCAATGGAATATGCAAGAGTTGTGGATCTCAATATCTCACATGTAACCCTTGCCAATGTGGAGCACCACCTCCTCTCTATATTCTAACTTGTGGTGCCGAAGGACCCAGAGGACCGAGAGGTGAGAGAGGAATAACTGGACCTTCAGGTGGACCCACGGGAAATACAGGACCAACAGGACCGAGAGGACCCACGGGACTCACAGGTGTCACAGGTCCCACAGGTGTCACAGGTCCCACAGGACCAACAGGACCTTCAGGTGCAACAGGACCTTCAGGTGCAACAGGACTCACAGGACCAACAGGGCCGCAAGGCGGTACAGGACCAACAGGACCTATGGGAAGTTCCGGTGCAACGGGACACACAGGACCCACAGGACCCACAGGTACTGGAGCCACAGGACCCACAGGACCCACAGGACCAACGGGACCCACAGGACCCACAGGACCCACAGGACCGGGATATACAGGACCAACAGGACCAACAGGACCAACAGGACCAACAGGACCAACAGGACCGGGATATACAGGACCAACAGGACCAATATGTACAGGAAATACAGGACCCACAGGACCCACAGGACCCACAGGACCCACAGGACCCACAGGAATGGAAGGACAAATATTCACAGGACCCACAGGACCCACAGGACCCACAGGACCCACAGGACCCACAGGACCCACAGGACCCACAGGACCCACAGGACCCATTGTGACAGGTCCAATAGGTCCAACAGGTCCAATAGGTCCAACAGGTCCAATAGGTCCGGTGGGAACAGGTCCCACAGGTCCCACAGGTCCCACAGGTCCCACAGGTCCCACAGGTCCGCAGGGAAATACAGGACCTTCATTCACAGGTCCAACAGGTCCAACAGGTCCAACAGGTCCAACAGGTCCAACAGGTCCGGTGGGAACAGGTCCAACAGGTCCAACAGGTCCAACAGGTCCGGTGGGAATTCAAGGTCCCACAGTAACAGGTCCAACAGGTCCAGTTGGTCCGCAAGGTGTGCAAGGACCTGTTGGAGTGACAGGACCTACAGGACCTACAGGAAACACAGGCCAAACAGGCTCCATTGGAATTCAAGGAATAACAGGTCCAACAGGTCCAACAGGTCCCACAGGTCCGCAGGGAATACAAGGACAAGGAATAACAGGTCCAACAGGTCCAACAGGTCCCACAGGTCCGCAGGGAATACAAGGACAAGGAATAACAGGTCCCACAGGTCCAACAGGTCCAACAGGTCCGGTGGGAATTCAAGGACAAGGAATAACAGGTCCCACAGGTCCCACAGGTCCAACAGGTCCGGTGGGAATTCAAGGACAAGGAATAACAGGTCCCACAGGTCCAACAGGTCCAGCAGGTCCGGTGGGAATATCATTCGCAGGTCTAGCAGGTCCAGCAGGTCCAGCAGGTCCAGCAGGTCCAGCAGGATTACAGGGAAATATAGGAAATACGGGTCCAGCAGGTCCAGCAGGCATTGCAGGCTCAATAGCAAATGCGGGACCAACAGGACCCACGGGACCAACAGGACCCACAGGACCAACAGGACCCCAGGGACCAGCAGGAATTTCAACAACAGGAAGTGCAGGACCCACGGGACCAACAGGAAGTGCAGGACCCACAGGACCAACAGGACCTTCAACAATAGGAAGTGCAGGACCTGTGGGAGTACAGGGACCAGCAGGACCAGCAGGACCAGCAGGACCAGCAGGAGGCGGTGAAGGGCCCACAGGACCAACGGGACCAGCAGGACCAGCAGGACCAGCAGGACCTCAGGGACCAGCGGGAACACCAACGACAGGACCCACAGGACCCACAGGACCCACAGGACCCACAGGACCCACAGGACCCACAGGACCAACGGGACCTTCAGATATAGGACCTTCCGGAATAACGGGACCAACAGGACCCACAGGACCCACAGGACCAACAGGACCAACAGGACCAACAGGACCAACAGGACCAACAGGAATAACAGGAAATGTAGGACCAGCAGGAATAACAGGAAATGTAGGACCAACAGGCTATGGTGGACCAAATTACCTATATTCCCTCGCAGCATCGAATCCTGGCTTCACAACAACTGCAACTTCATCTTCACCTGATACTATTTCAGGATTGACCTTCAGCTTCACCATCGCCCCTCTCACTTCCCAAGAAGTAATAATTCACCTTGGATCAATACTAATAGCTTCAAGTACCGGAGGAACTCTTCCAGCTAATGTTGTGATTGAGATGTACAACAATTTAGCGCTAGTTGGCAGCTACTACTCACCTATAGCACAAATGTCAGATGGAAGATACGTTAGCAAGTCAATGGTGGTAAATTACGTCTTCAATGCTACAGGTTCCAACAACTTCACATTCCAGATATATACTCAACCATACAGCACAGGTACAGATGGATGGAGCATTACAACTGATAACCTCGAATCTATCGTTGCAGCATTCGCATATGTCAAACAACCATAGTTACAAATACTACTGAGCCATATATCGCAAGGAACAACTTGAGTCCTCGTTCAAACTTCATTCAACTTCGAGAGATGCACATCTCCCGATATTACAATTCCAACAATACAACTTCAATAATTCACATTCATTGATATGGACTTACCTCTATTCTCCAACATGACAAACAATGGATGGACGTCATGTTTCATGTAAGCCACGTAGCACCTCTGGACGTTCAACAGCAGGGAATCAACATCATCCAGTTAACACAACGAAGTATGTGATGATTATTGGAGCAACAGGACCTGCAGGACCCACAGGACCAACAGGATACACAGGACCTGCAGGAGGATACACAGGACCAGATGGAAGAACAGGAAGAAGGGGATTCACAGGACCAACAGGACCAACAGGACCAACAGGACCAACAGGACCAACAGGACCAACAGGACCCGCACTTTACACCGGACCAACAGGACCAACAGGACCAACAGGACCAACAGGACCAACAGGACCAACAGGACCAACAGGACCAACAGGACCAACAGGAGAAACGGGACCAACGGGACCAACGGGACCATACGGTACGGGACCAACGGGACCCACAGGACCAACGGGACCCACAGGACCAACGGGACCTACAGGACCTTCAGCAAGTGGTGAAACAGGACCCACCGGACCTATAGGTTTCACGGGATCCACAGGCCCAACTGGACCTTCACCTACAGGACCTACAGGACCGACAACTACAGGTCCAACTGGGCCGCAAGGTGGTACAGGAAGAACGGGACCAACAGGACCAACAGGACCCACAGGACCTACCGTCTCGGGACCCACAGGACCCACAGGACCCACAGGACCCACAGGACCCACAGGACCCACAGGACCCACAGGACCAACAGGCACAGGGGGTACAGGAAGTATTGGACCAACGGGACCAACAGGACCAACAGGACCAACAGGATCTTCTCCCACAGGAAATACAGGACCACAGGGTGGTGCAGGAATAACAGGACCAACTGGAATAACAGGACCCACAGGACCTTCTCCCACAGGACCCACAGGACCCACTGGGCCAGTTGGTGGTACAGGACCCACAGGACCTTCTCCCACAGGACCAACGGGGCCTCAGGGTGGTGCAGGAATAACAGGACCAACTGGAATAACAGGACCCACAGGACCCACAGGTCCAGCTGGAAACATAGGATTACAAGGTCCACAGGGCGGTACAGGACCAACAGGACCCACAGGAAATACAGGACCAACAGGAAATACAGGACCAACAGGACCCCAGGGAAGTATCGGTCCACAAGGCAGTACAGGACCCACAGGACCCATCGGAATTTCATTCACCGGTCCACAAGGCAGTACAGGACCCACAGGACCCCAAGGTATAGCAGGAATTTCAGTAACAGGACCAACGGGACCAACAGGACCAACGGGACCCCAAGGTATAGCAGGAATTTCATTCACAGGACCAACGGGACCAACAGGACCAACGGGACCCCAAGGTATAGCAGGAATTTCATTCACAGGACCAACGGGACCGGCAGGACTCCAAGGTATAGCGGGACCTTCTCCAACGGGACCAACGGGACCAACGGGAAGTATTGGAGCTACAGGACCAACAGGTCCAGATGGTATTACAGGAGCTACAGGTTCCACTGGACCACAGGGAATAGCGGGAGCAGGAGCTACAGGTTCCACTGGACCACAGGGAATAGCGGGACCCATCGGACCACAGGGAATAGCGGGACCCATTGCATCAGGTTTCACAGGACCAACAGGACCAACAGGACCACAGGGTGGTATAGGACCAACAGGACCAACAGGACCCTCACTTGTGGGAGCAGCAGGTGCAGCCGGAGTATCCGGAATAACGGGTCCCACGGGTCCCACGGGTCCCGGAGGTACAACACCAGGACCAACAGGACCTGCAGGTATCACTGGACCAACAGGACCAACAGGACCAACAGGAATATCTTCACTTCCAGGATCAGATGGTCCTGTAGGTCCTGTAGGTCCAGCAGGAATACAAGGAATACAAGGACCAGATGGACCCATAGGACCTGCAGGTGCACAAGGGCCCACAGGAAATACAGGACCCATAGGACCAGATGGACCCATAGGACCAGATGGACCCATAGGACCAGATGGACCCATAGGACCTTCACTTGATGGACCAACAGGACCAACAGGAAGTACAGGACCAACAGGACCAACAGGACCAACAGGACCTCTCTATGAATATTTATATGGAATTGCGACCCCATTCTTCACCACCAATACCGAAGTAACGGTGCCAGGTTGTGATATCAACTATACGGCAATATCTCCCAATTTAGAGATTTGGTACACCGTTTCAGGCGCTGGCCCTATCTTCATCTCACTTGGATCAACACCTCAAGAAGTGACAGTGAGAGTGTACGTTAACAGCATTGAAGATAAGAGATTCAACTTCCCTGTGATTAACGAAGGTAGTAGTGTCTTCAGGTGGGAAGGCGAAATAATAACTCCACTTGGAGGTGCAATGGTAGGTCTCAATACCGTTGGACTTACAATCCAAACTAGTGCTTCAAACGTCACAGTTAGTATAGCAGGTAATGCTTCAAGCTACATTGTAGCATCGCTTGCACATCGCACAGTTTGAACGTCATATTCTTCTTCTTCATGTGAACATAGCCTGAAAATCCGAAGTGGCACCACCTCGGTATATCTCATTCATTCTCGTGCATTTCAACACCCAATATGAATTCGCACATCTCAATCCACATCTCTCACTCATTTCATCTGTAACTTGGCTTCTACTCCAGACTTCACATTATCACAACAACGGTGAAACAGAGGACCACGATGGAACGATGCAACTGCCATACTACACATGCAGGTAGAAGCGGTCGTTGTTGTCATCACTGTTCGAGGCCCAATATCAAATACGTTCTAACTCCTGGACCCGCAGGACCCACAGGACCCACAGGACCCACAGGACCCGGAGGTGTTGAATATGGACCTACAGGACCAACAGGTTCCACAGGACCAACAGGACCAACAGGACCAACAGGTTCCACAGGACCAACTGGAGGTACAGGACCCACAGGACCAACAGGACCAGTTGGTGGTACAGGACCCACAGGACCCACAGGACCACAAGGCGACACAGGACCCACAGGACCCACAGGACCCACAGGACCCACAGGACCATTCGGAACAACGGGACCTTCGGGAGGAACTGGACCAACAGGACCTTCATATACAGGTCCCACAGGACCTACAGGACCCACAGGACCCACAGGACCATTCGGAACAACAGGACCTTCATATACAGGACCAACGGGATATAGGGGAGATACGGGTCCAACGGGTCCAACGGGTCCATCATTCACTGGAGCTACAGGACCCACCGGCCCTTCACCAACGGGACCCAGGGGACCAACAGGACCAACAGGTTTCACGGGACCAACAGGACCAACAGGACCACAAGGCACCACAGGAAGTACAGGTCCCACAGGTCCCACAGGTCCCGTTGGTACAGGTCCCACAGGTCCCACAGGTCCCACAGGTCCCACAGGTCCCACAGGTCCCACAGGTCCAACGGGAAGTACAGGTCCAACGGGAAGTACAGGACCTACAGGACCTACAGGACCTACAGGACCTACAGGACCTACAGGACCTACAGGACCTACAGGACCTACAGGTTTCACGGGTGTCACAGGAACTGGAAGTACAGGACCAACAGGACCAACAGGACCCACCGGACCAACGGGCCCTTCAATAACAGGACCAACAGGACCAACAGGACCAACAGGACCCACCGGACCAACGGGCCCTTCAATAACAGGACCAACAGGACCAACAGGACCAACAGGACCCACCGGACCTACAGGACCTACAGGAAATATAGGTCCTGTTGGTCCACAAGGATTTACAGGAAGTACAGGACCAACAGGACCAACAGGAATAGTTGGAATAACGGGACCAACAGGACCAACAGGACCAACAGGACCAACAGGAATAGTTGGAATAACAGGACCAACAGGACCAACAGGACCAACAGGACCAACAGGAATAGTTGGAAGTACAGGTCCCACAGGTCCCACAGGTCCCACAGGTCCCACAGGTCCGCAGGGAATTTCAATAACTGGAAGTACAGGTCCAACAGGTCCAACAGGTCCCACAGGTCCGCAGGGAATTTCAATAACGGGAAGTACAGGTCCCACAGGTCCCACAGGTCCCACAGGTCCGCAGGGAATACAAGGTCCAACAGGTCCAACAGGTCCAATGGGAAATACAGGTCCAACAGGTCCAATGGGAAATACAGGACCAACAGGTCCCACAGGTCCAACAGGTCCTGCCGGATCTGGTGCCATAGGAAGTGTTGGTCCCACAGGTCCTGCAGGAATAACAGGTCCCACGGGACCAACGGGACCAACGGGACCAAACGCTTCAGGTTCTTCAGGTCCTGTGGGTCCTGTGGGTGTTGCTGGCATTATTGGAAATACAGGTCCATCAGGTGCAGGTACTACGGGACCCACAGGACCAACGGGAGGAACAGGACCAACAGGACCAACAGGACCAACAGGAACGGCAGGCCAGGGACCCACAGGACCAACGGGACCTTCTCCCACAGGACCCACAGGACCAACGGGACCTCAGGGAAGTTCCACCTCTGGAAATGCAGGACCAGCAGGAATAACAGGACCAGCAGGACCAACGGGAACAGCAGGAATAACAGGACCAACAGGTTTTGGAATTGCAGGTCCCATAGGACCACAGGGAAATACAGGACCACAGGGAAATACAGGACCAACAGGACCACAGGGAAATACAGGTCCCACAGGACCACAGGGAAATACAGGTCCCACAGGACCACAGGGAAATACAGGACCCACAGGCCCATCTGGTAGCGCTGGACCTGTACAAATTTTCTACACCTCCAGTACTTCGACCCTCAGCTTCACCACTGGAGGAGCCACAGTAATAATACCTGGTACTCTCGTTAACTTTGTCACGGGTTCTACAGGGACAATACTCGCATACGTCAGTTTGTACGTCACAGTTTCACTCTCTTCGCCCATTGGAGGAGGTGAATTTGGCATCTATCTCTATATCAATGGTGGTCTCACATACAACATGAAGTGCGACATACTTCCGAGAACTACAGGACCTGACACATATTACACATATCTCACGCAAATACTGCCCATCACAGGATTGACACCAAATACGAACTACACAGCAGAAATACAGGCCGTCATGAACCCTGGATATACCTTCGAATTCACAACTGCCACCAATACTGACTATGCAAGGCTCATTATCAAGGTTGACAACTGAGAAGATGCAGAAGAAACTCAAGAATGGAATACAGGCCAAATACGCCCACAACAACCAAGGTTGTACAACCCTGGTATTTTCAACTCTCATTCCACGTACTTCTCACTTGATCAATGAACCGTTCACCAGCAAGGCCTTCAGTATTCCTTCAGTCCCTTCACCCGGAAGAAGTTTGATATACACGGGACGTTCTCCTTCACCTTCATTCACTGAGGTTGAAGATGGCTTGTAACTTCTTCCTTCAGCTTCACATTTGGCTCTCTCTTTCTCTTCAACGCTGAGTGCACCCTCGACAAGACGAAGGTTAGATTCGAGTCTCTTCCTTTCACCCTCGTTCAATCCACTGTAGTTCAGAGCTCTCAGGGTCAACATATACGAGTAGTACTTTTCACCAGCGTAATAGGCTGAAACTCCCAAGGTATCCCAGAACTTCCACCCATTCACCGCTTGATCAATGAGGAATTCACTGCTATCCACCGAAGTGACATTTATCAGGGTACGTCCTACAGACCAGGCCATTCTGTGGAGATCCTGAAGACGATAGTACTCACAGATGCGATATCCAATTTCAAGGCGCTTCAGGCCTAGTTCGAATCCCTTGCAGAGCCACTGAAGGTATTTCAAATCCCCTCCAGCTTCCTTGCGATTCACCAAATCTGCGAGCTTGAGATATGAGAGATATCTTTCGGAGCTCCAGGTATTCGCCATCTCCGCCCTCTTCTGGTAGTAGTGTCTCGCTTTGTCCACACATCCCGCCTCATTGTAGGACTGGGCTAGATAGAAGGTAGTTCTCGAATCTCCAGGTTCAAGTCTCTCATCTCTCAGCAGGTGAATAACATCTCTCAATGCTCTGGCAGTATCACGCGAACGATAGCCACTGCAGCCATAGTCGATGTAGCACCCTTCAACCTCACCAACTCTCATATCTGCCCAGGGTTCAAGGGTGTCACAATATTCATGGACAGAACGAACATAACACCATCTCTCAATTCCCAATGGATCCACCCTCATCAGATTGTGAGTTCTATAAATTGCTCCTCCTCTTCTACTCTCGATGAAGTAGCCATCATCCACCAATGAAGAACGATCCAACAATACGGCTCCCTTCGAACCAACAGTGGCCTGGAATTCTGAAGTATCTCTCATTTCATCTCCCTTCGCTTCATTCTCACCATCCTTGCAGTGATGGAATCTATTATCGAGATCTGTGACAAGTGCGAACCATCTGTACTGCATCAAGCGTTGATATTCCTCCCACTTGAGAGGTGAATTGAGATCTAATCCAACCTTCGCACTTGCCCTCCTTCTCGCTACCTTGTCCATCCTTCTCATCACCAGATTGCGATTGTGGCTATAGTTCACCCAAGTTGATTCGAAGAGCTCAAGTTCCTTCCCTTCTGCACATTCCTTGGCCTTCTGCACGCTGCCATCCAGTGAACCAGTATCAGAAACTACAAATCCATCCACAAGCGGAGATAGGTCCGAGAAACAAGAAGGAACGTTCCTCTCTTCATCTCTCATTATCAGACAGGCCCACACTTCAACCTTGGAAGGATCAACCTTCTTGGAAGAATTGTACTCACGAGGGCGATATCCCTGCCACACTGAAGGTGAAGTTGAAGTCTCGGAAGTTGAAGGAGCAACTGAAGGTATCAAGCTCATGACTTTGGTGCGGAGTTAGTTCCCATTCTTACATCATTGCATCCACAGTACAAGAAGAGAAGAGAAGCAACTATTGTCACCATTACAATTGTGCGAGTATTAGACTCAGGTATGGCCTCGTTCATGAAGCTAACTGTGAAGGGTTGCATCATGATTAGTATCAAGGCCACAGTTACCAGAACCACCATGTAACTGTCAAAGAACTTCATCGCTTCCAAGTTTTCCATGTTTACGGTTGGATGAAGGTTCGATATTCTCTGTAATATGAAACAGATGGAATTAGCACCTTACCCTGGACAAGTTACACCGGGAATGACAGTTGGAGGACCATTCTATCCTTCAACCCAAGTTGCACCACAATTCACCCAAGTTGGAGCCCCACCATACTTCCCACCTTCTTCACCCCCAGTCGTACTATCTCCAATCCAAAATCAACAACAAATGCAGCAACTTCTTCCTCCCACCATACAAGCACCTTCAGCTCCACCTTCAGCGCCTTCAGCTCCACCTTCAGCATCAACATGCCCAACACCACAAGCATCTTCATCTTCTCTCGATACTGAAGGTATTATCAGGAACTACGGATATACCCCTCTTGCGAAGGTGATGGTGGTTCTCTCGGACGGACAACAGCAGGGTCTCTTCATCAAGGCCTTGAATCCCATTGGTATGCTGGTCTTCGTACATCTGGATGATGGGGGTGAAATCTCGGTGGACAAGAGAGATCTCACAGTGGTTCAAAGAGGTAACTTCGATATGATACCATATAGTGTGAAAGAGGCGAGTTACAGAAGCGCTTCACCATATGCGAGAGGAGTGGCCATCACGTGCGAGAAGGGAATATGCGTCATCCATCACGATGATAATAATCCAGGTGCTGTGAGCCAAGTGGGATACGAATATCAACAACAAGCATCTTCACCTCTCGCAAGTTCACAGGCCCAACAACACCGAGAAGCTACAATTGCCCTTCAACACAGTGATAAAGTAATGGCAGATGATGCACTGAACGTCCTTCCAATTGTCTCACTTCAAGATATCAAGGCAAATCCAGTGTTGGTGCTACAACACACTGAAATTGCAACAGATCGTATCTCACAACTCGCACATCAAAGTTGCATGCATGATATTAACTCATTCGATCAGGCATATGTGGAACTAACGATGGCAGCGAAACAATACGTCGCAGGCTACCAACAAGCGAGAATGCTTCTTTCCACCACCACTTCTCAGTTCAGGTCCTATGCACGCTCATATCTCTATTCACCTTCGAGAGATCCCACTTCACTCGCGAACTACAACAATGCCCTCTACAACTTGAGGGTGAGGGCTGAAGCTGGACAAGAACTCACACGCTGCTGTCGTGCGCTGGGAGGAATGACGTCCAAACTCAAGGAAATGACTTCAGATCTCGCTTCACTGGTGAATCACTGCATCGCTGACAATAACAAATATGCTGGAGCTCTTCTTCCGAGATAGGCCACAATACCGTTGGAATTCATCTGGAAGTAGTTCTCCAAAATCTATATCCCAAGTCCCATATCTTCCTTCATTCAACACCAAGGTTGTACAACCCTGGTACTTTTTATTTCTTTCAGGTCACATTCGTGCTATTCACTCCAACTCACCACCAAAGTACATTCCTTGTTATTCCACAGTTCATTCAGTGAAGATGGTGATATAATTCTACATCCTTCAGCTCTGCAAGTTCTATGGGACACAGGGGCGAGTGAGAGAATTTCAATAACTTCTCTTCCCACCATTGTTGCCATCTGCTGCAGACACTGGAAGGATGAAATATCTATTTCCCCCGTGAACTCTGGTACCCATTCTACCCTGAAAGTCCGAATAACTTCACTCTTCTTTCCATACGAAGGACCACTCATTTCCATCTCTCAATTTCGCCACTGGTAATACGTCCATGTACCTCCAGCTTTCCCGTAATTCTTCATTCTAGTGGTTCTACTGAAGAATCATGAAGTTAATGAGATCATACTTACCAATGATATCATATATCGCGCGATTGATGTCCTTCTTCCCCCATCTGTTGTAGGCCGCACTTATCGCATGTTTGTACGTAAATCCGGGCTGTCCGAAGAGAGCGGAGTTAATAATACACATTGATACGATATAGAGCAAGTATTCTTCCCTTCGAACTGGTTCATAGGAATGGTTGCAGAATCTTTCACATAGCACATAGTAGCACCTTCTGCCCCTTCTAATCTCCATTGTTTTCGTGAGATTGCGAACCTGGGTCTTCACGTACTCGTTCTCATCTTCACTCAAAGTATTTGGTATGTTTGGAAGTGAAGGGATTGGTAGGTAGGTATCGGTACCATAGAGATGAATAAGAATACTTCTTGCACTTGTATAGCCTTCATGCCTTCGAATGATGTGCTTCAGGGTTTTACTCAACTTCTTATCTCCGATGGCGGGAGAGACCTCGTCCAGAATTGTGAGAAGTCTTCGATATGTTGCTTGATCCTCCAGCTTGATATCTGCGAACAACTCAATACCAACGATAGCAAGACTATAGAGATCGTGATATGCACCGTTCTCTGGGCTTATCATACTATCTGGAAGTCTGTATGCTCTTGCGGTCTGTTTCACCTTGGAATAACGGTCGGTGCTCGAGAGACCAAGATCGCATATTGTGGCTCTAATTGGAGTGAGGTCAAGTAGGATGTTTGAAGGTTTGAGGTCTGCATGAACTACATTGCGAGAGTGAATGTGCACCAAACCGCAGAGAATATCTCTGAATATGCTGTGCTTCTGCTCCGTCTCGAATTTGTACTTGAGAAGGGCATCTCGGAGTGAGATTTCGTGTAATTCGGTCTTCATTTCCAACTTCTCTAGGTCGTAGCCCTGACACTTGATGATGTATGGAGAATCTCTGAAGTATGTCGTTACTGCCACCTCTTGTATGAGATGCGAGAGTTTCTCGAACTTCTTGACTGCAGAATTACCCTCGCGACGCACTTGACCGAAGGAACCACGTCCGAGTATATGGGTTGATGCCATGTTTCAGTTGGGCGGTGAATTGATCAAACACAAGTGAATTGGTACCATCCTTGATACTACAACATGTAAACGGGGTTCACACGCGGCATATCGAGAAGGGAGGGAAGGGAAATATACACCAGGCAAGTTCTAGGCCAGGGAGGGTACGGTGCAGTTTATACAGGAACAGTTAGAGGTACAGTTGTTAAGCGGGTTCAGAAGCGCAAGTATGGAACCTTCATTCGAGAATTGTTCCTTCTGAGTCATCTTGGTCCACATCCGCAGCTGGTGGTGTTGATGGACTATCATCTTGAAGAATCACTTCTTGTTCTCGAGCAGTGGAGCTATGATCTCTGGCATCTGTTGATGGAGAATAGAGGAACTCACAGTGAACGAAGACAGGTGCTGCACGATGTACTCCGAGGTCTCGCATATCTTCATTCGAAGGGAATAGTGCATGCAGACGTGAAATCATCTAACATCGTGGTTAAGGTAGTACCACGAGAGGAAGAGGTGGATGTTGGCCCTGGAAGAATAACAGATGGTATTGCTTCACTTGGAACTTCGAATGAGTCCAGAATGGCTTCTTCGAATAGAAACCAGAGTAACACCGACTCAGATAGAAATTACAAGCCAAGTACCACCAGTTCATATCGAGTGAAAGCAGCTCTGATAGATCTCGGACTTTCAGGACCTTCAGGTTATGCTTCCGTTCATCTCACTACCTCAATATATCGAGAAAGTGAAGTCGCGAACAGTTGGCACCACGATGTGTATAGTGCAGGACTTGTCGGACTTGAAATGTTTGCGGGCATTAGCTGGACTTCCACACCTTCATACACTTCTGCTCTCTCAATGGTTCAGAGAGTACCATCGTTGGCCTTGAGATTAGTGCTGAAGGGAATGTTGGCCGAGAATAGAAACGAACGCCTCTCAGCAGCTGAAGTTCTCTCGGTACTAACGTATGAAGTTATTGAACCTCCTTCATACGTTAGTACCAGCAATACCAGAGAGAATGAAGCATCTTCAACCATACTTCGAGTGATGGAGCTATTCAACCGTGGAGAGATTGAAGGTATTGATACCTATGGAAGTGAAGTTGTGGAGAAAGTGGTAATATCCATCGTTGAAAGTCTATACTATGGTAAGACGGAACATCTCTCTTCTTCGCACATTGGCTTGATGGACCTCATACTCGGGAAATATACCCATCTCTTCCTTCCACGGTAGAAAATGGGCTTAACGAGATAAAGATGGTATTGAAATTACTGAATGTGAAAGTATGGAGCGTAAGTACGGTGCTGGTACCAGTATCGTGTTTCCCATATTTCAAGTGAGTTGTGGATGGTATGAAGCTATCACAGGAATTATATCTCTGGTATACTTCTACATTTCCAACTTCCATGCAACGTATCCCCAATACCAAGAATTGAATAATTACATCTCGGATTGTGGTGGTGAATGCTGTGGACTGTGGCGAGTGAAGTGAGAAATGAATTTCCCAGAATATCTTCTTCAACGAGTCCATCTTTGCTCTCATCACCTCCTTCAGAGTCTCTTTCTTCTGAAGTTGAATGTACAAGTGAATGGAGGCTCCAATTGAGAACGATGGCGAGTACCGCAGATACTACAACCACCACACCCACAACTGCAGGAGGAAGAGGTATGAATGAAATGAATCCTTCAACTTTCACATCTAGACCCACCTTTCGCAGCAACAATACTAACAATCCCAGCATCAATATGATTATTGTTAACATTAGCACAACCCAGCAGAAGTCTTCAATTGCGAGATGATTCCACTCTCCTCTGTGATGCTGACGGTGACTCTCGAGAATGAATTCAGGAACCCACCATCCTCCGTGAGAGATAAATCTATGCCAATAGTAGGCCCCAAGTTCCCCCAGAATTGAAGCGAACAACACCAACAATACCACAAGGGCAATGAACACCGAACCTTGAGCCGTTTCACTTCTTTCATTCTTCAATATTCGAGAAGGCCAAGTTCCACAAGGAGAAGGAAGAAGTACCACAGTACCACGTTCATGTGAACTCAGAGTGAAGGATCCTTCGCTCTGCATTTGTTATTTGAATTTCATCTGTATTGACTTCTATGAGCGCCAAGTTGGACCTCTGCGTTGGCGACGACGTCCAGCAGCACCCGAAGGTCCAGTACCGGCAGCACCTGAAGGACCAGAAGGAGCAGCAGAAGTAGGAATACCTCCTCTTTGCATGTTGGAGGTGAAGGCGGTACCGAGAGTTGCAAGAAGGGAACTAACATCCACATTATTCAAGTTCAAGCCACCCAACATGCTCCCGAGAGAACCGAGCTCTGAAGTAGGTTGTGGTACTCCATGCTCGTTATTCTCCGTTGTAACGTTACTCACATTTCCAGTGATGAATTGTGCAAGTAATCTCGTCAATGCTTCCGATTGTCCAACTCCATTACCCACCAATGTACTGAGAAGAATGAATACCACCGCACTCACGCAGGAGAGAACAGTAATACGAATCCATGGAGCCCATCCTTCACCGAAGCCTTGTGCCTCGCCCATTTCAATCAACATTATCTGATAGATATCATACAACTTCAACTGAAGCAGAGTATACCCCGAAGCCTTCAATCCTATACGAACGCACATTATTTCCACCGTTATCCATACAACCACCAGCAGCAACTTGTAAATGTCAGAACCAGAACGTGCCATGATATATCTCACGGACTGACGGTACCGAACTGCAAGGTTGGGAGTTGTCTCTTCAGGTGAGGGCATTGCGAAGGAAAGTCCGTAATGTCTCCATGAATTGTTCAAGATTTGGAACTGAAGTGTGAGAGTGTCGCGATGGCGCTGTTGAAGTTCGGGCGTCATTCTATCGTAGTCTGGAATTATATAGCTCCCATATTCCGTCTCGACGAAGATGTGATCTTTGGGAACTCTCACTCCTGGTGGCGCACCGTTGTTGCCGGTGGAAGGTGTCGCCGCATTGCCACATTCCCCTCTTCTTTCGTGTTTGTGGCAACGTTCGCCTCGTTCTCGATTGTGGTGATGAGGTTCACTTTCAGCACCTCCTGTTGTTGCCGGATTCGGTGCTTCTCTTCTCTCACCTCGTGGTTCTGCCCCATTTACATTTGCTCTCGCACCGAGGCTCGAAGGTGAACTCAATCTCAAGTTTGAACCGATAGAATTATTTTCAGTTCCATATGCCCGTTCCGAATGTGAATGTGAAGTTCCCCCGTGTGGTGTTGTCCTGTCACCAGAATGTCCCGAACGAGATTCAGAAGGTGGAGGTATTTCTCTGGAATCGAAGTGTGGGATATTTCCATGAGATCCGTTAGTATGTTGTGGTCTTGAACTCTGATTTCCACTTCCGAGGCTTCGTGGTGCTGGTGTTTCACGAACTGAACTCGGAGATCTCTCGTTACTGGCAGTGAAGGGATGTCTCAATGAAGTAACAATTGGAGGTCCTGGTGGACGTGATACTTCAGATGGAGCGAGACGTACCCCTGGAGGTATATTAGTGTTGATTATTCCAGGAGGTGCTCCGTTCATTGAAGTTGGCATACCATCAACAAGAATTGAGAGAGGTTCAGCTAGTATATAAGGTTCGTCCATGGATCCGGTACTTGGTGAATGTGAAGTTCTTGTGGTACTTGTGCGTGAAGCAGAAGGCGAAGTTACAGGGCTTGAAACTAAACTGACAACCGTTGGTACTGAACCTGGTGAAACTGGAACTCGTGAAGCTGAAGGTGAAGTTGTAGTTGCAGTTGTAGTGGCACTTGAATTCGAAGTAAGAGTAGCTGGAAGTGAATTCGAAGGTGAAGTAATTCTTGGTACTGCAGCTCTGGGCGAAAGTGGCCTCATTTCAATACTATTATTCCAATTCGAAATGTTAGCAACAGGTGAAGAAGTTTCAATGCTTCTAATTCGAGGAGAAGATGGAACAACAGGATAGAATTCCTGTGGATTCATAGAAGGTGGTTGTTGCGAAGATCTATATATTCCTACGGATTCAGTTTCAACTGTAGTTCCTTCCTCTGGTAGAGTATGTGATGGTAGAAATGGGGAAGGTGGAATGAAAATTGGTTCACTTTGGGTCTGAGATGCTCGAACTTCAGAAGAAATACGAAGGGAAGTACCAGGAGGCGAAAGTAGGTTCAAATGCGAAGAAGAGGATGAATTCCTGTTCATTTTCACCATTCCAGTAGCATCGCTGGCTTCTTCAGGTGAAGGTGGTAAAGATCTTGAGAGATTCACCATTGGCGAAACGAAGGGCAGATATCTCAAAGGCGGTGTCATTGGATGAATATTACTTCCAGAGACCATACTTGAATTAACAATTGAACTTTCTCTTCCTCCTAGACCGTTGCTCTCAGAATGGTCGTCATTCCCGTATGGTGGTACTATATCATATCCGTCCTCCATCCTTTGGGTTGGATGTGCCATTCACCGCTTATGAATTGACAATACTCCATGATACTGAATAATGTTATTGATTATGAGGCTGCTAAATATGAGTGGAGTAACTCTCACCCCAGAGTTACATCAAACCATTCAACAGTGCGGAATGGAGGGTTTGGAACAACTTCAATCCCCACAACACCAACCTTCGAGTGAGAGGTGGAAGCTACCTATGATGTGGCACAGAGGGAATAATGGTGTGATTTATCTCTGGCAAGTTGGCTTTGATGGTGAGCTTCTGAGATTGCACGGTCCTTCCACCGCTCTCACAGTCACTAGGCGCAAGGTGGTGCCGATGGGAGGTAAGACGCTCCAGGAACAAGCCTTGATTGAAGTTCGCACCAAGTATCGCAACAAGTATCACGCTGGATATCTACCTCTCGAATCAAGCACTCCTCCAATGCTGAAGGGTATGAAGGGTGTACCGTATCAGGAGAACAAGGTGAAGAAATGGCCTCTGCTGGCAAGTCCCAAGCTCAACGGTGTGAGAATGATGGTGAGAAACCTTGGGAGTGGTGAGCTGCAATGCCTCAGTTATCTCAACAGAAGTTACAATCATCTCGTTCACCTTCACGCCTCGATGATTGGCTTGTTGAGTTATCTTCCACCCCAATCTGTGCTTGATGGTGAATTATATTGCCACAGTATGTCCTTCCACCAAATTACTTCAGCAGTGAAGACCACCACCAAGAATCATCCCCACGTTCATGAGATTCAGTACCACATCTTCGATCTTGTCACTCCTGAGAATCAACCTTCGGAAGTACGATATCAGATTCTTCAACAGGCCTTTCACCTCTATTCTCTCGATATGAGGCGTGAGTGGCACATCAAACGCAAGAATCCTTCCCTCGCTGAAGGTACCACTTCTTCCACCGCAGAATGTGCCACAGTGAACGAAGAAGATATTGATCTCTCACATTTCCTTCCACAAGGCCTTGTATTGGTACCTCAACAATTGGTCTTCAACCATCAGCAGGTGATGATACTCAAGGCCTTCTACGTCTCACACGGATATGAAGGGCTGGTACTTCGAACGATGGCCAACGGTTCAAGCCAAAGTAGCAAGGAATACAAGGCTTCACTCTATCGCCACGGACGCACCGTCAACCTCTACAAAGTGAAGGACTTCATCGATGAAGAGGGTGAAGTAGTTGATGTGATTGAATCCATGGGCAATGAGGAGGGAACTGCAGGATTGAGAGTGAAGGACAAACGCAACAACATATTCACCGTACGTTGGGGCTCACAACAGGAACGTGAAGCTTGGCTCCAACAACCTTCGCTGGTGGTGGGCCGTTCCTTCACATTCAAATACACCGAACTTTCACAGTATGGAGTACCACAACAACCGACAGGTGTGGGATTCAGAGATTATGAATGATGAAAGAATCTGTTAGTTCCAATACAAAGGATACAACGAGAGAGGATGAACATCCACTCTCATGATGAGGCCGTGCACTTCGTTTCCTGCGAAATGTCGCCATTGTGAAATGTGTGATGCTCACGGTTCGGTCTCCACTCTCAGAGCTGCCAATTACCCTCAAGGTACACCTTCAGGTATTTCACTTCCACCATGTGCAAATCCAAGCACATCTTCCACCGATGAGAAGAGCAAGGCAGCTTCAGAAAATCAAATGAAAGGATATGGGATGACAAGCGGGGTTGGAGCTCTCATCATTTGGTTCATCGTTATTTTCATTATCGTCTGGCTGTTATTGTACGGAATCAAGCCCAACATGGTAATGAACACCACCACAGGAGAAATTGACATTGGTAAGCTTCTACTCTGGACCTTCGTCATTTCTCTCTTCCTCATCATCATCATCTGGTTGATTAAGAGCTTCGTCTCCAACAAGAAACAATAGAAACTTGTGAAGTTATCTGTGAAGTAATGTTCAGGAAGTTCGAAACTTAGTATCAAATGATATCAAATGCGATATCGCAGCCAACTTGCACCACGACGACAATCAAGCAGATCCTTCGCACGAAGAATCTGGTATATAGGGAACAATCCACCAGGGGAATGAACCCCAAACTCTTCATTCTTATCTGAATAGGGAAAGGTGCAAGATTGGCAATGGAACTCTTCAGATCTCAGGAAGTACCACCTCCCTCATATCAGGGCGAAAGTGCTGGTCTCCTCTATCAACCTCCAACGGTTAGTTATTCTGCAACTCAACCAATGCAATATGGACCCCAAGTTTCTCTCACTTCACCACCTGGATATGGTCTTCAACCTCCTCCATATCTCCCACCTGGAATGGGTCCCACAGTACCTCCTGGAGTGCAAGGGCCTCCCACCATTGAAGTTGCAAAGGGATACAAATGGAAGGAGAGTGCTCCAGTTGTAGTTTATCTGGCGCTGGTGATTGCGGGACTCTTTCTCATCATCTTCACTCCAAGTACCGCGAAGGCCAAGTTAGTCCATATGTTGATAGCTGTAGTATGGACTCTTCTCTGGGGATTCTTCGTCATTTGGGCATCGAGAAAGGGCAAAGTTGCTCTTGCATGGGTCCTCGCTCTAGTTCCCATTGTAATATGGCTCATCATTCAGATCTTGATCTTCATCAAGGCGGTGGTCATCAACGTGTAATTCACACAAGCACTCTCCAATGGAATTGAAATATGTAGGTCGCACGACCCACATTGCGGTGTTACTTGGAATATTTCGCCCTTCTTGGAAGTTATACGATATGTCTGAGATTTTCCAATCGATACGGCGGTTTGTCACCCATTAGCGAGAGATATCTGTAGGAAGTTGTCATGAGAATGTTGCTGCTGATACGAATGCAGGATTGGCTGTTATCATGGTTGTTTCCATTCTCAACAATCTCAAGACGCCCACTAATGGTGAGACCACTTTCGCTGTTTCTACTTCGAACGTACTTCCCATCGTTGTAGGTGAATAGCGGTAGTTGAAGTAGTTGTTGTAGTTCATCACCTCCGTTGAAGATATTTGCCGTATCTTGCTCTGTCGTGGTGTTCATATTGTGAAGGGCATCTGCAACTCTCTGGTCCACAGCATCTTGGTTGTAATCTGGAGGTGCATGTTCAATGGGCCAAGGTTGTGGATCTCCACGCCAACTTCGCATATAGAGAGCTGCTTCTTGAAGTTGTTTCATTACATTTCTCATTGAGCCCTTCTGGTCTTCGTTGGAAGCGTGATATCTTCGAACGAAGGCTCCAACTTCTTCCTCGTCACTTCCTTCAAGTTGTTCCACAGTTTCAATTGCTGCAGCGAGACGTCCCCAGAGGGAGAAATGTGCGTTAAATCTATTCCCGGTGCGGCAGATTAACTTCAATCTCTGTATTGCCTGGATATCGAACCTTCCTCCTGCAGGATTGTTGAAGTTGTGATTGTTCTCGAATAACTGGCACAACTCTTCCAATTCATAGACCACCATGTTGCTGGAATATGAACCATAGCAGATGGGCTGGAATTCTGGTTCTTCGTCGAAGTTGACGCTCCCAAGGTGTGAATCGAGAGTGCTGAGGCGAGGATGAAGCCCAAGTCTGAAGGTGTCAGTGAGGGCATCCATCGTTAGTTCGTTGTAGTACAAGTCCGTTGTCATTGAAGCGAGTCCTATTCTACTTGCCATCGCTTCGAGTGACCCTGGAGTATAGGCCGTTATTGGAAGTGAAGGGTTGAAGCTGAATGAAGGTTGAAGTACGTGCCTATCATTGGTGAACATACTATTGATCAAGGGATTTGAGAGTCCATCTCCACGTGCAACGCGACAGTAGTCCAGAAGAGGTACGTTCGACCAAGTGAGATCACAATCGTGAACTATGACCGCAGCTGCTATTGCTTCTTCGTGTGTTGAAGGTTCGAATGTGTGATCTATACTTGCACGCCTCATACGCTCGAATACGGATGTGAGATTTCCACGTTCAGATGGAAGTTGAACCAAGGTACTTCGCTTCATTACTTCGTTGAGCATTCCAATGATGGAATTGTTATCATTCAGAGGAAGGTGAGTGTGGAGTAATGCTCTGAGTATTCGTGAATCTGAGATTGATTCCATAACTCTGCGATACATCGATTCCAACGTACTACTTCTCTCAGTTAGTATGTTCAACCTTCGACACCAGCGATACAGAAGGCATCCACAGATTCTCCTCGTTGAATTTGGAATTGGATTTCCAAGTCCCCGTGAGTACAGAGATTCCAACATATCCACGTTCGGTATCTCTGGAGCATCAATCAACCAACGGAAAGCCTCTATTAACTCACTGCTGCGCCAACTGAGATCTCTACTTTCATTCACATAGAGGGCAACTCGAGACAATACAGACTTACTAACAGGAAATGATACAACCGGAAGTTCTAGGCGTTGATATGTGCTAATGATAGAATTCCGTTGTGCCAGAGTTAACTGTTGAAGTTGTACCACCACACCACCTGAACGTGCCACTTCAAGCAGAACCACATCTGGCATCAATTCAGATATAGGACCTGTGATTGTAGTTCTATCAAGTGCAACCTTGCGAGGTATACCTTCCACCAGCGCCATCTTTCAGTTCGAATGATATATGAAGTCTAATAAGTGGCACATTCCAGATGCTACAGGTGCAACTTACTAATCGGTTCCATCAACTGAAAATGATTCTTTATCTCTTCAATGTTATGACAGGTGTGCCTTCATCTTCAACTGGAGAGCCCTTCTTCAGATGTCGAACCCGTGATGGTGTATTCTTGATACATAACATGAAAGGATGAACCCAGATCTCACATTATTCGATGAGAATACGGATCTTGCTGCCTTCTATCTCGAATGGTTGGGATACAATGACAAACCTTCACCTCCACCTGTAGTTGCTCGAACAACGTACAACGCTCTCACTCCATATCACGCTGAGAAGTGGGGCCCTGTGACTGAAGAACCGAGTAAAGGTGGAGTTATGAACCACACCACATACAATCTCTTCGCACTTCGCACAAGAATAACTCCGGGGGTGAAGCGAAGGTGGCCCAATCTCACACACCGCCTTGTGCCTGTAGTAACCGAAGAGAAGATTGTTATGGAAGTTCAGTTGAGGAATGGGGCAGAGTTCGTCCCTCTGAGTCTTGAAGATAGAGACTATCTCGAGAATCTGGTATCTGAAGCCATTGAATGGGAGAAGGACGCGTGCTGGTTGTTGGATTCCGAACGTGAATTATTCTGCAATGGTATACGAATGGAATCTGAATGGTTGAATTACATGATGGAAGTGGTACCACTGCCTTCGAAGGTGTGCTACAAGAGCAAGTGGAATATTATTGAAGAGGTGTGCGAGGAATACAAGGTTCACAGGCGTGGTGGAGCAATTTATGTTACTCTCAATCCTTCACTCGGCTATGACGGTGCGTGGCAGCAGCTGCAGATGAATTTGGTGGAACAACTCTACAAGTGCAGAATGGAAGGATGGATGTTGTTGGATCCCAGACGTGACAGTATCTTCATATCTCATTGGGAGTTGGTGCCCGTTGAAACCGAAATATCTCCAACGAGAGGTGTTATTTACAAACCAACTTGGTATCTTCCCTGGATTGGTTCGGATCCCGTTTCATTCCTACTTCGCTGCTATCATTCTTCATTCCACAACAGAAGATGGGGCAGAAGGATGGGAGAGAGAGGAGAAGATACTTCAGAATCAGAGGAAGGTGGAGGAACAGGGAAATATGAAATTCTTCTCCCTCTGGGTACCACCAACTATGCAATACGCCACTCACTGGCAGCGCTCAGAAAGAATGAGAGATTGACCTTCATCAGAGATACAATCCCCGTTGAAGTGGGAGGAATACAGGACCTTCAGAGATTGTTGGATGAGGTTCATTCTCTGTGGCTTCTACCTTCGAAGGAAGTTGCACTTCTCGATACTGAAAGTGAGATGCGCTGGGTGAAGGACATACTGAGATATGAAGTTCGAACTGAAGGTGAAATAGCGAGCGCTGAAGTCTGAGCCAACAGTATCTTTCTGTGAAATACGGGGGAGGTACCTCCTTCGTGTGATGTTTGTTTCGAGGGTAAGTTCGTGGGTTGTGAGAGATGAAGGTTCTCATTTACCCTTGCGATTTGCGATGACGTATGCGTAGAACCAATCGTAGAGATCAGCATTGTCCTTCTTGAGAAGATCGTAATCCAAGTAACTCTTGGCACAATCTCCGGAGGTGAGATCTTTCAGTTGTGCGATGGTGTGAAGGTTGTAGTTATCGAGGGTTGCTTTGAGATTTGTGCTATCTGAACACTTGGCCAACAAGGCAACGATGGCAGCGGCATTCTTGTCGAAATCTCCCATAACTGATGCTTCACTCTCACCATCGTGGATTCTCTTGAGGAGGAGAGGGTGTGCGTTGAGAAGGGAGGAAAGTCCATTCACACTCGAAGTATCTGTAGTATCTCGTTTCAACAGAATTGATGCAATTGCAAGGTTGATATCCTCAAGCTTCTTGTTGCTGGCCTCCAAGCATGAACCTCCAGAGACTAAATTGTTTGTATATTCACGTGTGAAGCTTCTCTTGTCATCCAATAGAGCTCGAAGGAGGAGAAGGTCCTTGTATGTGGCATCATTAACGGTGGATGTGGTACCGGATGCCCACCAACCCCAGAAGAGTAATACGAGAATAATCACCACTACAACAACGATGATCAGTACCAGGATCTGGTTATTCTTCATTTGCAGGGTAAGTGAAAATCCGATTCGAAGCACGAGACCTTCTCTCGCACTAACTTCCTAATGAAGGGGGAGGTGCCTCTTCCACACTTGAGTTTGTTTCATGCATCACATTGCGAATCCACTGGTTAACTAATGGCAGTATATTGAAGTTGTTATCTCTGTTGAACAACATTCCAGGTGAAACGGTGGATCTTAGCCTTGAACTGAAGATGCCACGTTGTCCCAGAGTATAGCACAGTATTCCCATCATGAATGGCTTGAACAAGGTATATTTATTCTCCATCCTATCAATTGCAGTTGCAGTGTGGATCCATAGCCTATCGAGACAACCTTCACTTTCAAGTACTGAAGTTGCAATTGTATGTATGCCATCTCTGCGATCTTCGTGAACATCCATCATATCATCGAGAAGTTGTATTATTGCTCCCAATGTATAGGCACCAGCATCGCTGCGAGGTGGACGCATTGAAATCCATCTCGATTGTCTCCTACTTCCCCTCCTCTGGGTTCTATCTTCGTTCCCACTTTCTTCAGGTGTCAAACTCAAGCCACATATCACGGGCCGAGTTTCATCTCCACAACTTCCAGACTCTCCTGTTATGAGGGTGTGAATTGCTAGTGCTGTGAGACCTCCCTTGTCACGAGCCATTTCGAGATATTCTCCCGTGGTGAGTTGCCCCTCCTTCTGAAGTCTGGAGGCCTTCACTTCACATTCGAACAATAGAAGTAACGTCTCGGAGAGTTGGGGACGATATGAAACTAACCTCCCGTATGCCTCAATCGCACCTCTGAAGCCTTCAATCTTCACTTCTTGGTCCGGATTCAGAAGTAGTGTGAGAAGTAAGGCCAGAGTTCTATTCTTCCCCTCCGAAGGTCCACGATCGAGGTAGTAATCGAAGGCCACGTATAGAAGCGAGAAGTCGAAGGTCAGCCGCAGAAATAATTCCCCACATGGCACTCCAGGTGGATAGTACGAAGGTTCGAAACTCCAACTTCCATATTGACTAACGAAGAACAACAGCTGCCCATACCAGCAGAAGAGACCAGCACCGAGAGGGTCACCATCTTCTTCACCTTCTCCTTCACATCCCAGCTCCCTTGAATGTTCTCTCATTCTTGAGGCGTAATATTCTATCGTCCAGCGTTGCTTCACCATACCTTCATTCGAAAGGACCCACTTCGTCACTTGCTCCTTCAACTGCTGTGAAACTGGGGGGCACCATCTTAGCACCATCTCCCGCACCTCACGCCTTCTCATTTAGGGCTACTTCCATCGAAATAGGTTAGTATCTGTCTCTCATCTTCGTCTTCATCTTCCATGCGTGAAGTAGCTCTGAGATTCTTCAATTGATAATGTGAAGCGAGACCTACAACTCCTCCCGCGAAGGCGTGCCCATCTAGTTCTGCTGCCACAGCCACGAACAGGCCGTGAGTAACTAAGTAGATCTTGCCTTGAAATTGTGACACACGTTCGAGGTATTCCTTCACTCTCGTTCTGAACTGATTCATCGTCTCTTCAATGGGAGGATTGTGTTTCGAAGTCTCATCTCTCATGCAGCCCCTCAGTTCACCCTTCTGATTGCCAAGGTATTCAGAGAGGAGAGGTTCAATAATAACCCCAGGTTCATTGGTGCAGAGTGAAACGAGTATTTCGGCGGTTTGTCTCGTTCTGAGATAAGGCGAACATACCACCATATCAGGTTCTCCAAACTCTGAAACGATCTTCGACATTCTCTGCCTGGTGAATACCGTGCCACTGGATGTGAGAGGTGGATCGAGACGATACTCCGCCCAGAGGTCGTTGTTAGCGTGAGCCTTGGGTCCATGACGAATTAACAGATGCATCAAGTTCCTTTGGGACTTCATATCGCTTGATCCTTCATATGATAAAGACATGGAACGCGACCTTCAACTTCTAGAATCTCTGGCCACCGTCAAGGTTGGTGACACGTTCTGCTTCCACTATCTTCAGGGAGCGCCACTTCCCCGTACTTCATGGACCACCAGCTTCTACAGACACTACAACTATGAGAATAGATCCACAATGCTGGAACAACTGGAACAACTCATCGGAAGAATCGACGAAAGAACCTACAGGCTTGAAGATATTAGAAATCGACAAATTGTGAATGCTCTCCTTCCTGCTGCAGGTGGACTTCGCAACTTGGCCTTGAGTTACGAAGATGATTCCACAACTAACTCTTCATTGAATCACCTCGCAGCTCGCCTCGCTGAAGTACACAAACGTCTCCACGGAAGGTTAGTTGAAGGAGTATCAATAGTTGCACTGAAGGAAGAGAATGGTAAACTTTCAGAACTGAAGGTTGGAGTATCGCCCACTTTCAAGCCAAAGGACGAGATGGAACTACAACATGACTCCAAGATAAAAAGGGTAAAGAAGACGGACCTCCAGGAGAATCAAGTCTCAATTCCAGCAATACCACCATCAACGAGGCCAAAGAAGGAAGGGGAAAGACAGAAGCCTCGAACTCCAACACAAACCACGAAGAACGTGTAAAGTTGCGCCCAATTCAGTGGTGGGTTGGAGGTTCCCTGAGAGTGAGAATTCCAATCCCAACTTCACCAAGAATTCCAACTAATACCAGAGATTGAGATCGTAATTCGAGATTCAGGCATGAGAATGTATGAACACCCACTTCGCGCGAAGTGAGTAGTATTGAATTGAGTTTGAGTTCATTGTTCATTGGTGCAAGTTGTTGAAGTTACCTTCCTCTCTGGTACCATTTCAACAGCATCACAACCATTACAATTGCTAGTATTATCATCAATATCAGGACTCCAACGGTATACCAGGGATAACAGAGGGCCCAACTAATAGTGACAGAATCCCACTCTGCCCAACTTGCACCTCCCAGTGGTGTGAGATATCTGGGTCTATCACAGACTTTCGTACAAATATCACACGGAGCAACGCTGAGATAGGGAATTGTGGTGTATGGATATGAAGTTGAAGATATTGCTCTACTTAGCATGCCTGGACCTGCAATGTACATAATACTGAAGTGACGGTTGAGACTTGTCCATATTGGTACCGTATTCTTCGCCTCCCGAATCATATCAATCAATTCAAGCCAGAATGGATGTCGAGGTACTGAAGCCATCACTGAATTGGTATAGTGCGATGGAAAATTGGGACTTTTCATGAAATAGAGCCCACTTCCCTGGTAGAACAGAGGATCAAGTGGTGCTTCGAGTTGATAATCAAGATCAAGGTAAATACCGCCGTTGATGTAGAGCCACATGTAACGAATAGCATCTGCCTTCACTATAGGGTATGGTAGCGAATCATACGTCTCGAGGAAGTCTGGAAAATGTTCAGCAACGAAGTTACGGTTGTCTTCGTCCGTCATGAGAACGTACGACCAATCTGGCATTAACTCTTCAATTGAGCGGTGTGATGCCTGCCATTTCTCAGGTATGGTCTTGTTCTTCCAGGTTTGCATGATGATCTTGGGTATATTGACCAGCATGAGACCTTCATTGGATGTGGGATCCATGCTCCTTTGTCGCAGGCAGTTATAATGGAGAATGAGAGGTACCTCCTTGCCAGAAGATGATATTTCACTTTCAGGCCAGAGTTGCACGTTTCACGGGGGAAGCATCTCCTCCGTGGTTTTGAAGTTGCAACGATGATACTTGCATTTGGAATGAATTGATATCAATCTGAGATGAACATTTGAACCTCCATTATCGCTATTACTGCATGATTTCAAAGGTATCAACTTCTAACTTGGAAGAAGCAATACTCCCAGGTACAAAGGATGAGTGCAATCGTACCCCACCTCTCGGATATCTATCGTCTAATTCAGGCGAACAACGTTGTTGAAGTTGTAGCACCAACAGGAACTGGCAAGAGTACTTTGTTACCCCTCACTTTGGCCTTCGCGGGTAATAAGATAATGGTTTCTACTCCAACTCGTACTTCGGCCCTCAATCTGGCCCAAACAATACGAAGAATGGCACCTGATATGTCTCAGAAGATTGGTACTGCAGTTGAAGGTGAGATATTGTACAACTCTGAGACTTCTTTGATATATGCCACTGCAGGCCACGTTCGCAACCTTCTTCTGAGAATGTTCCAGAATGGTGCTGTACTTCCTTGGAATGGACCGAATGTGCTAATTCTGGATGAAGTTCACAGTGGCACCGTGGATAACAGTATTATTATGGCACTTTGGCTTGAAGCTCAGAAGCAGAAGATGCCCTTCCCACGTCTGGTGTTAATAACTGCAACTCCCCTCACTGGTATGCAGGTTCAAGCGGAACGTTTCACAGTTGAAGATAGGCACTTGAACGTAGAGGTGAAATATAGTGACAGGAATTACAACGAACGCAACGTTATTGATGCTATGGTGACTCGAACAGTCGAAATTCACAATAGCTCACCTCGGAATGAACATATTCTGCTGTTCTTACCTGGCAAAGCTGAAGTTGATATTGCAGTCTCAAGATTATCTCAAAGTATCAAGGATGTGATGCTCGTTTCACTCTATGGCACCATGAACAGAGAACAAATTGAACAAGCCTACATTAATCCGCCCTCAAACGTTCGAAAGGTGGTGGTAGCTACAAATGTTGCTGAATCAAGCGTAACTATTGAGAATATCTACCACGTCCTCGATTCCATGCTTGAGAAACGCGCTGGCACTTCATCTGGTGGAGGTGAAAGTCTCATTACTTCATACATCTCGAAGAACAGCGCAGAGCAACGAAAGGGGCGTACTGGGAGAACAAACGATGGAGTTTGCATTCGCTTCATCACCGAGGCCAGCTATGGGAAGTTAACTCAAGATCGTCCCCTTGAAATAACGAGGGTTCCAATTCACGGTTATATCATTGAATTGTTCAGCGTTGGTCTTAATCCGAGTTCAATTCTTGGTTCATTGCATGCGGGGCGAATGAGAACCACCATTGAACTTCTGAAGAAGTGTGGAATGTTATTGCCCGTTGAAGGTGGTCTTCAAGTTACTCAAGTAGGAATGTTGGCAGCAAGGTTGAAGTTGGGCGTAAAGTTAGTCGCATTCCTATGGAGTTGGATTAGTATGGGACTTCCAATATACAAAGGTATAGTTATAGCTTCACTAATTGAATACGATCCTTCGACATACTTCAAGTTGCCACCAAGGCGAGATGAACAGAGTAATCCAGAATACGATCTGGAAGTACAGAAGCACCACCAGAAGCACCACTCTTCGTTCGCTGGAAATGATCATCTTCATTCATCTGTTCTAATGTGGAATTCCATTGTGAGAGAGGTCACAGGTACGAACATCGGCAACTATGGATATGATAAATTATATTCGTGGTGCGATCGCTACAGTATCAATCCACGTCCTGTACGAGAACTAATTAACACCATCGCCTCCACATTGCCACTGCTAATACCAGAAGGTGGAAGTGTAAGTCAACATGTCAATTATATCGATCTATTACCGCTCTACAATCAAGCGCTGCAGTTGTTTCACGCATACTACAAGGATACCGTGATGAGTGTGAACGAGAAAGGAATGTTACAACTTGGCAAGAACTCATATATGATGGATAGACGCTCAATACCGCTGAACAACGAATACAATCATTCCAAGTTCATGGTTCTCATATCTCTCGAGAAGAGCGCTGGAAACATCATCACCAGGACTGCGAAGGTATACTTGCCGCTGTCTCAAGGTGTTAGCGCCTAGATGAAAGTGAATATGAGAACTGTGACCTTCCGATGCTTCAGGTGTGGCCTTCATACGGCTGAAATGGAATGAAAAAAGGGGCGAGGCACCTCGTCTCTGATTGAAGCAACTTGCGACCTGTAACTCTCTGGGTCTGTAATGTGGTAGTTGTGAAAGGAAACATCGTGGAATTCATGGACAATTTCTGGTTGTTGCAGCCTCGTTCTCTCTGGAATGATTGGAGAATTCTACCACACCAGGGAATGGAAGAGGTTGAACTCTACAACGTTATGACTAGATTAGTGCTGGTACTTGCCCTTCTATTGTTCGTTCTCGGTTTCGTTCATTGGTGGTTGTTCTTGTTCCTGGGTTTGGTGCTGGTGATAGCAATTTGGTGGTGCAGGTGTTGGACTTCATCAAACAACGTTCATTCCCTTGATACACGTGGAAGTGGAGATAACCCAAGAATGAATGAACACTTGAACCCCAACTCCACATCTTCACATGTCACAGGAAGTGGAAGCGGCGCTAATCTTCGGAGAGGGCAGAGTGGCGTGAGAACTGAATATTACACATGTCCTTCGAATCTCGAGAGAGGTATGAACGAATCTCCACTGAAGGAAGGAATGGAGGATGAAACTGAGATATACGTTCGAGTTCCAGTGAAACATGAACCTACAGGAAGACAAAGTGCAGCAACTGAGAAATCATTCAACGAAATGAAGCTACTACCACGGGGAGGATTCTGAGAGAATTATGAAGATGACATTACACGTGGTACCATGTGTAAATTAGCGTGAAGTATCTCCCACAAGAAATGGAATACATTGGCAATGAAGTTACAGCCCCGATGCACTTCGAGGAACAAGCACAAGTTGAATCTCAAGTTATACTCCCCGAGTCACTGCTTAAGTGGCGCGATAATCTCAAGGGATGGTTGTGGTATAACGTGCTGGGTCACACAACGAGCAATACTGAATTAGCAGCCAAATTGCTGGATGAGATTCGTCTTCCATATTTTGAGCGCGCTTTCACCCACGAGAGTTACGATTATACCAACAACTATGAATTGTTGGAGACCTTGGGAGATTCCATCATGACTCAACTGGCCGTGAACTTCTTCATGGGTAAATATCCAACCTACGATCCAGGGCAAATATCAGAACTCAAATCGTACTACACCTCCGACTTCATTCAATCTTCGCTTCTTGGTCCTGAAGCTGAATCTCTCGTGAGAATAGCAGGAGGTATTGGTGTTGGACGATATTCAATAATGGGAGATATTGCCGAAAGCATATATGGAGCTCTCTTTCTCGCAGTTGAATCGTTCAGTCGCGGATCTGGATATGCTTTCTGCAACAATCTCTTCATTCATCACTATGGGCAGATGGAGATTGATGAGAATGTGAGTTATGGGAATTACAAGACCCAAGTTACTCAGATCTTCTCTCGCTTCGGTGAAGAAGTTGGGACTCCTATTGTGAGACAACGTGACAGTTACAACCAAGCTGAGGTTATAATATCGCTAACTGAGAAGCAATACAAGTTATTAGAGAATACGGGCATTATGCGCAGGGAACCCACAGGTAGAGGTATTGGAAGAAGTATTGTTGAAGCTGAAGAGGCAGCATACAAGGAAGTGTTAACATATCTCAATTCATACGGTATCAATTCAGAATGGGCGAAGAAGAACAAGCTGAACGATGATCTTACGAGTGAAGAGATGAAGCCCTACTTCGAAGCCTTCGCCAGTAGGTTGAGCTCTGAAGGGTACTCTGATATTAGTTTCGAGACTTCCCGCAAGATGTCCACCAAGACGAGGAAGGTGATACTCCTCGTTGGTATCAAGGACGATGGTACGCGCCACTTACTAGCAGCAACTGAAGGTTCACATCAAACCTTCCAGACCAAGAAGAAGTTAGTCGTATATTACGCTCAATATGAAGATGAAGTGAATGGAACAGTATGGAAGATGCCAGAGATCGAGGATATGCAGGAAATGGGAGAGTGGAAAGAGAGTGGAGGTGGTGCAGCTGAAATAGAGGAGAGAAAGGCCCAAAAGAGAAGATATAAACGAGAAACTACACGTCCATCTTCACTTCAGCCATCTTCGGCTCCATTCCAATCCCAAGCGGGTCCATCCCCGTTCGGTCCGCCATCTTCAGCTCCATTCAGGGTTCCAGCGTCATCATTCCAGGGTCCAGGCACATTTCAACGTGGACGTGGTGGACGTGGTGGACGTGGTGGACGTGGTGGACGTGGTGGAAGTATTGCACCCTACCAGCAAAGTGGACCATCAGCTGGTGCACCACAAGAATCTTCAGCACCACAAGAATCTTCAGCGCCAACTCCGGTACCACAAGGATCAGTACCACAACGCCAGCAGACTCAACCTCCACAGCAACAACCTTCGTCCTCACTCCCTCCAACAGAGAATCAATACAGAAGACCTCAATATTCCAGAGGTGGTATCGCTGGAAGATCAAGGAGAGGAGCGTACGTTCCACAGTAGCAATTCAGGGCCACTCAAGAGCGGAATAACATGGAAACTCAGCACAGATGAAGTGAATGAAAAAACGAGGGAATTGGGGCCAATTCCATCTTCATGTGGGTGATACTGCAGATATGAATTCCAACAAGTTCAGGTACCACAAATTCCTACCCCTCTGGATGGAGATACTGCAAATCCATCTCTCGTGGTCCCATGTATTGGATATGAATTCCAACAAGTTCAGGTACCACAAATTCCTTCTCCACAGACAGAAATACTGCAAATCCATCTCTCGTGGTCCCATGCATTGGATATGAATTCCAACAAGTTCAGGTACCACAGATTCCACATCCATCATATCAGAGTGGAATTCATATATCATCATTCGCTGTATGAACCTATATGAACCAACGTGAAGTAGAAATGCAACTGTAACGTGAAATAACGAGGCTTCATTCTGGCAGTTATGAATAATGTAGTTCTCCGTCACTTCATTCAGTTTCATTTGGTGCAACGAGGCTGGTGCCAGCTTCGTATATGAAAGAACCTATGGATAACTCTCCTCTGATGAACTCTGCATTTCGATATTGTACACACTATAGTACGATTCGTAGGTGAGAAGATCGATCAATTCTTCAATCTTTGGAAGTAGTAGGTCTCTCACTCTACTGTAGAACTTACTTCCTTGCAACTCAAGCATCATTTCAGTACTATTGATCCATACAATACCTCTGACTTCTGGACGAAGGGCACTCTTCACCTTTTGGCGGAAAAGAGAACTTGAAGCGAGAGCAACTTCACTTCTACAGCCCATGAACAGGATAAGATCGCTGTAGGTTCTGAGATACCATCCACGTTCAAGTTGTTCATGATTCACGTTGAAGATTTTCTGTGATTCCTCGTTCAATTCACGAATTGCAGTTGCAACGGGACTACTATCCCTTCGAGATGAATATCCTCCTCCAAAATCGGTATAATCTCCTGTGACGGTATCAATGCCCAAACAGAAGTAGAGAGATGAACCAATTGTGGTGTATGGAATAACGCCCGCTCTTCTCGCGCTAACACTATCAATGGTGGAAAGTAACCTCGATATTGGAAGTGGACCTTCACATATTGCCGTTGGACGAGAAATATATACATGTGGAACGATATGTCTCGATGAGGGCACAATACCAGCATTCTCATTGTTGTAATTCTCAGTTCTCATTCTCTCCGGAATAGCGCCAATTTCGGGACCAAATTCACATTGAAGGTCAGTTCCTGTACTTCCATTCTCGACCTGCATCTCAGCGCTGAAGTTGCTAGTTACTTTCACATTTCTATTCGAGCTCGTATCTTCCTTCTTCCTCCTGTACTTGCATCTTCTATACCTTCCACGTGATGATAATTCCATCTTTCTGTGAACAGTACGAAGAAGGTTTTTGGCTTATAGAAGTTGGTTCAATCTCGCGACTGCCATGCCACGATACCAGCAGAAGGCCGGATCAATTCTATCAATGATATGTTCAAGCAATTCGTTGAAGTCTTCCCTGCCATTTCCATTTCGTATGGTACGAGCTGCATCCGATATCTTCTGCTCCCGATAGTAGCGCTTGAGAATTCCACTCTCAATATCCATCGGTTCTCCTTTCAATCCCCCTTCACAGTGGCGGAAGGAACGAGGCTCACAGTTCACCACGATCATGCTACTTTCACCATTGCTACGTTGCCCCATGGCCATTCTCAATACAAGTAGCAACTCTATTCTATAATTGAAGTCCGGTACTGTGGGTCCATTGTAATAATTCAGTTTCACATATCCATCCTCACCTTCTTCCATGCAATAGAGCACCACCTTTCTGCGAGTTCTCCTTCCCTTCACCGAGAGTGTGAATTCAGCGCGATGAGTGCCAATCTTACCGAGTCCACATTCTCCTGAAATCTCATCTATCAAACAAGGCACAGAGTTACTACAAGCCTGAACTGCTGCCCAGAATCTGTGAAATACACCTTCAAACTCCAGTGAGAGGTGCCAAAGATCATACGGATAACATTCTCTCCTTCTCAGTATTGAATCTTCAGCATGTGAACCAATGAAGGTACCATCCCACTTCAAATGAACATTAGAAGTTCCACCTCTCACATCATTGCCCTCTGAATTAGAAGTAGCTTCCATGAAATCTTTGTTTGTTCACATCCAATACGATGTGCTAATTGAACATGAAAGAATACGAGACTGGTGCCAGTCCCGTTTTTAGTCCATATTTGCGTGGAAACGACTCATAATCCTGTAATTCCTGGTGATCATTGGAATTCTATGCGAGATTGTTTTGCTTCATGAAGGGAAGTAGTTTATTCTTGAACCATTCTATTTTCCTTACATCGTCTTTCGAACTAATAAAACCGCTGATTTGGGCGTCGCTGTATCCCATTTTCGCTGCATGTAACCTTATGAATTCGTTGATTTGCTGAATTGTGTAATTTTGTTGTTGTTGGTCCACAGATGCTGGAGATTCCTGGGCCTGAATACTAGACAGAATGAATCTCGCCATAACGTCCCCTGCACCGCTATTCAACGCTTCTTTCCTTGCTGGTGTATCTTGGAAGTTGCTCATTATGATTCTTGCTAGGTCATCCTTACCATATGGAGTAAATTTGGTACCTGAACCATGAGTCGCCAGGTTTGCGTTCAATCTATCAATGGAGATTCCTTCTCTCACTTGTGGCAGCGAACCTTGGATATATCCCTGTGGATTCTGAAGAAATCTTTCATTTCTCTGTTGAAGTAGTGCGCTGGGACTTTGCGTCTGAAGTGGAAGAGGAGGTGTGGTGGTTCTAATTCTTTCACCTGGCATGGTGGTGCGCGCACTTGTAAGAGATATGGGGGTGAATTCTGTTGAAGCGTTATATCCTGGGTTCTTAACCCCGAGAATATCGTGTGCGATTGCTGAAGGTGTTTTCATTAATGTTGAGTACGTGCTGGCTGGGGGACGTGCTTGTGTTTGAAATCTTGTTGGTTGTCCGAGATGTTGTGATGTGACCGTGGAAACTTGAGTTGGTTGTGGAACGCTATACAATCCTTGTCCTTGGGGTATAGATGTTGTGTTCACAGGTGCATTCGAAGTTGTTCCAGATAGAGGGAAACTTGTAGGGAAAGTTGGCACCTTTGGCGTTTGTGGAGGTGTTACACTTGACATCGGACCCATAGCAGCACCGACAACCCCAGTTCTTCTTTCAACTGTACCGACCTGGGGCAAAGTGGTACCAGATGGTCTAGCAACGCTTGAAGTTGGTGCTGATACTCCGAATTGAGGAGCTGCTGGGAATTGAGACGTGCTTATGGTTTGAACTGGTTGCGAAGGTAGAATGAAGGTGGATGTGGTGGGTTGAAATGACTGTGGCTTCGAAGCAAATGTAATGCCAGACACAGTTGATGGAATTGAACTTGAGCCTATACTTGTGGTGCTTGGACTCGTTGTGACTCTCGTTGCTCCAGGGTGAAGTGAAGGAACGGAACTTAGGCCAGTTGAAGCAGCAGTTGAAGTAATAGTTGGAGTTCCTGAAGTTGCGCCTGATCCCCTAGCTTTTGGAGGAGGAGGTGCACTGGTGACGACAGAATTCGAATCGCCGAATGAAGACTTTAACCCCGTGGTTTGTGAAGCTACAGTTGAAGTTGGCATGTTAGTTGATGCCGGAGATGCTGGGGTAAATTGTCGAACGTTCGGAAGTGCCACGCTTGGAAATGATAGGGCGGGTGGTTGCGCGATACTTCCCTGAATTGTTTGATATGTTTGAATTTGAGTTGGTGTGGCGGGACGAACGCTGGAAATAGAAGGTAAAGCAGAAGGAAATGTTGTCATGGAAGTTGTGATGTTAGAAGCGGCAGTTGAAGCAGCAGTTGAAGTAATAGTTGGAGTTCCTGAAGTTGCACCTGATCCCCTAGCTTTTGGAGGAGGAGGTGCACTGGTGACGACAGAATTCGAATCGCCGAATGAAGAAGTATTCGCAGAAGAAGTGTTCAGAGGTCGCGAAATATTCATATCCCTTGTATCTTTCCCTTCTTTCTGTTTGACGCATTGTCCAATTTCCATTCGAAACGAAGCTGGTACCAGCCTCGTGATATTTTCTTAATCTCTTCACATTACTATACATTCAGGTTCATATGTCGCAGGAGTTGGTGAGAGGAGAAACTTGATGTTCGATTACTGCAACTTCATTCTTTCTCCCAGAACGTACGCCTCTCCATTATCAATACCGTCGGAGATGGTCTCAATTATACTACCGGAGCCAATTTCCGTTGGGCGACTCGTATACATGAACATTTTGGTTTGGTACGCCAGTTGGGTGAGTACCTGCGGATTATTTCCAACGTGTTCGAACTGGAAAGGTGTAGTATTTCTCTTTGCCTGCTCGCTTGCTAATCTCATCGCATGAATAGTATCTTGCCATTCCATTTTACTATGGATGCCTCTTTGGGTGCAGAAACAAAACGACCGAGATTTGAACTTCCCTATATACGAAGTTGTAAATGACCGCAAGACCAACAATTACAAGTTTTGAAGGTACTTCTTCATACACTGTTGCACCTCTAGTTGTAGCTACTGCACCTAGTTTCTTCGGTTCAAGAACACCTCTGAGTAGTCAAGAGCAATTTGGCTTCATTGTGGAAGAACTGTCCCAAACGAATGATAAATTGAGAGGAATCAGTATGACCCAGATTCAGAGATTATGCAGTATCAAATACGACGACGAACTTGTTATCAACGATAGCACCATGGGAATGGTGGAGATAATAGAATTCCTAATGAATGATACTTCATCAAGCCTAGATGAATCCATTGATAAGTTTGAAGCTGCCTGCAATAGCAAGTCCCATTATTTGTGGAAACTACCAGAGGGAAGTAGACTCAAGAGACAACTGGACTTCGAAGTAGAACTTTCGGGTCGAAAGTCCGGAGGTATAACTTCAAATATACCTTGCCCTCGTTGTGGTGGAAATCAAGTGCAATATGCGGAGAAACAAATCAGAAGGGCGGATGAACCTGCCACCGCAATGCTCTTCTGCATCAAGTGCAGGAAACCTTGGATCATAGGTTAGATGAACATCTCCTAAAAAATGCAGGGCACGTCGCACGACGTACACGTTCAATGAAAATATCGGATACACCAAACCTACAGATGGACGGTGGAAGCTCAACAGGTGGACTTGGAAGTGGACGCGAACAAGGTGTTAACGTTTGCCGCCAACTTGCATGCTGGCCAGTTATTATCTTCGTTATTTTTGCCATCATTCTCATGGTGTGGATTCTCTTCACACCCAAGATGGAATCGAGCACAAAGTCTTGGTCATTCTTCACGGTGCTAATTTGGACTATTATCTGGGGATCTATTCTCTGGTTCTTCTGCAGCGCTGGACAGCACGCAATTGCATGGTTCCTCCTCTTACTTCCCCTTGCAATTGCAATTTTCTGGTTTATCGCGGTTGTATTGGCCTCCGCAACTACTTCACCTCAATGTGTCGCAGGTGGAAGCAATGCAACCAAGTTGGCGTAGAAGATATTCAATTATTCAATATTATGAGGCTGGTACCAGCTTCATCGTTACTATACTCCTGACTCGACTCGTTCTATTTTTCCCGTACTCTTGGTGCTGAATCAGGGTATATGGCTCTCCCCGAAGTTGTGAATCTCATTTTCACCATCGTGAAGGACAGTCCCAGGAATTAACGTGGTAATTGCGGAATTCCAAATTCTCCAGAAGTGTTCCCACACTGCGAGCGCCACGTACGCAACTGTTTCAAATCGTATCCTCAGAGGCTACCAAACTTTACAACCTTCTCATTCGATGTCTGCATCCAACAACAGAGAGATCTACAAGCAACATTGTGCCACCATCTTCCAAGATGCTGCGGAACGTTACATGAACGAAATTATTATTCCACAACTCGAGAAGGGGCTGCAATCAATAGGCTTGAACGTCAATCGCGAACAATTGGACAGAATACTGGAATTGCCCGCATCACAGGCTGTACCTGCTACTTCACCTGCCACTTCTAACGTCGCGCATCGATCTCACCCAACTACAGGAGGATTTCCAACTACAGCAGGAACGAATCAACCTTCCTTCTTACAACCAACTTCACACGCTAACTTCGATGGTGATAATTACAGCGAGAATGGATGCCTCTACTACAGCAAGAGAGGTAACAATAAGTTCATATTCTGCGGTGCACCAACTGCCGATGGATCTCCAGTATGTAAGGCTTGTTCCAACAAGAGAGATGGTGAGAAGTTGATAGGTCAATGGAGAAATGGTGCAATGCCCTCGGTCGAGACAATTCGCTCAGAAGCTGCAGCACGTAGAATGGAGAAGAATGAACCCACCTCGGGACAGAGCAAAGGTACTTCCAGAGGTAATGGCAAGAAGACAGCCCCAGAGTCGCTTGGAAATGGATTCACCATCTCGAAACCTCCACCTCCCCAGTTCGTCCCACAACAGCCCGTGAATTCAGCAGTACATGTCACCTCCTACTATTCCCAAGTTTGTCCCTGGAGACCCAACGACAATTCACTCTACTTCAATCCTTCGGATCATTTCATCGTGAATACCTCCAACAATGGATATATGATAGTGGGAAGAGCAGATTCGATTGAATCACCAATTCGCAAGCTAAATCAGCAGGAATACAACCAATGTATTCAACAAGGATGGAAAGTTGATAGTAATGCGGTTCAAACCGGTGAAACGGAAGCAAATCCAAGTATTATACCACAACAAATTCAAATCAATCCTCAAGCACAACAACCTCAACGCATAGGTTTCTCGGGACCTCTTCTCCCTCCCAGTGTCCCTCCTTCATCCGCCGGAACAACTGCGACTGCCCCATCGTTCTTCAACTTCAACGTCCCAAATATGCAGCCACAACATAACACAGTTCCCACTGGCACGGGTAATCCTACAATTGCCCTTCCTTCGCTCCCACAAGGTATGTTAACATCCACAGGTATTTCAGCACCGAAATCCCTCTTCAATACCAGCTATCCACAACCACCGGTCTTCTCAGCTCTACCAAATTCACTTCCTCTGCCCTTCGTACCACAACCAAATGAAACTGTCACAACTCCAGCTCTACCATCCGAAGTGAAGGAACTTCCACAAGGAGTGACAATTCTGGACACAGCACAAGGTATGAGAGATCAAACGACGGACTTTGCACAAGAAACAGATGCAGAAGGGAACGATATCCCAGATTTGTGAAGATAGAAGCGTGAATGTGAACTGAACGACACGAATTGAAAAAAAAGATCAGGGCTGGCACCAGTCCTGAATGATTCGAAGAAGGAGAATGAAATGGAGATATTGGTGGCCCCAATTTCCGGCGGATACTTTCCACACCAGTTGGCAGCTCTGCAATTGTTAACGGAGAACAACTACCAACCTGAACTGGCACTCGGCTCGTCTGGAGGCAATCTCTCAATTTATCTCGCAATGGCTTCACACTGGGATCCTGTGGGCTTGAGGAGAGTGGTGGCTTCACTCAACTCAGACCAGATTGTGAGATCATGGTTTCCCTCTTTGATGAGCTTCGTCCCTTCCGTGGTTGCAGGTGTGTTCACAGGAGCAGCGTATCGCACCTCGAACAAGGTGTATGAATTCTTTCGAAACTACTTTACACCTCTCACCATGGTTGAGACTGAGGTTTGGAATGGTGCTGTCAATCGAGATACAGGTGCTGTCGCTCTCTTCTGCAATCGAGGTATGAATGATGCTCTGATACAGGGAAGATACTATCAACATCGTCTCTTCAAGTCTGAGCCTCTGAAATATCTGAATGGAGACTTGGACTGCATCTGTCGTTCTGTGGTAGCTTCATCGGCCGTACCTCTTGTGTTCGAAGCTCAGGAATACAACCATCAGAATTACATCGATGGTGGCACCAAGTTCGCCTCACCTCTCGTACCTCTACAGGATGAACTTCGTGTACTGGGAAGTTCGCAAGGATTACATATCACGTATATCAATGGATACAACGTTGAAGAAGACTACAGTCATTCCCAAATACCGGTGGATATTATTAGTTCAGGAGTATCAGTAACTGCACACGTGGTACGAGGCTTCGTTCTCCACGATCGTATGACGGCATGTGAATTGGTGCGAAGTGACTGCGGAAATGGCCTTCATTACATTGACATTCACATTCCTGAAGCAATAACTTCTGTCAGATCCAGAATACACCTCTGTAACAGTAGTATGTTGGAAATCTATCCACGTTACAAGGGTAGCATCAACTACACCAGCTTCACGGGTGAAGAATTACTCTCGGTTATTGATCATTCTCTGCCCCTACTATCCGCACGTCTCTGGTGGGTTGGAAGGAAAGATCTCTTCTCCGATATACAAGGAATATCAGCGGAAGAAGCAACTTCAGATCTACTTCATCCAGGATGTCCCCTTCGTTCACGCACATAGATTCAAGAAACAAACAATTCAATACGGAAGTGACGCCACCTCCGTGCTCCTCTGTACTATAGCTTCAAACTTTCAAATATGGGATTTCACATCTCACATCTCACATTTCAGATAACTGTGAACCCCCACAACATTCACATTCACATTCCACTCTCATGAACTAGAACATCTCGCATTCAGCTTCCAATTTCTACCACCATATGAACCTCCACATCCACTTCTACTTCCTCCCCTCTGTTGGACCATTCCACATCCACGTGTCAATGGAACTGCATCTCCAACTTCACCCCTCTCATCACCATACTGTGAGAAGACTGCAGCGTATTCCTTCAGTATAGAATTATTGATGCAGTTTCCAGTTATAGGATCGTACAGTGTCACGAGAATTCTATTGAAGACATCGATATCGCCCAACTCACAGTAGAAGAAGCCAGAGGTCAACATCACGGCATTCGTCATATCAATCGTGGCCTTCAGCATCGCATTATCGTGCATTTGAGATCCCTTCTTTCCCTTCCTTCCACCTGAGCTAATACCACGCAGACGAGAACGATAAGCAACACCTTCCACCGGTGGTTGAAGTTCGAAGGTATTCTTGTCCATTACTGAATAGGTGTATCGATTCTGAATGCATCCTGCGTATACCTTCCTCTGTTCGTCCGTTAGTTGGAAATCAATATCAAGGTTGAGACAGTTCTTCACGAAGACCACATAGCATCGGGTATGTATCAGAGGTAACGTTCTGTACTCCATCATCTTTATCTTAACATTGTTGTGCTGATTCACTTCGCTCGAATCAACTTCTCTGGAGTTATTAACTATTACTGCAGAAGAATGGTCCAATGTAGCATCATCGTTCAATAATTCCCCATTATTCGTTGTTTCAGGTAACTTATCACTCAAGTTCGAAGAATTGTTCCCGTTTTCACTACAAATGTTAACTTGATGCTTACTCATGGTGTAACCTAAGTTGTACTTCCTTTCACAGTCAATTCGATAACATGCAAGGATTATCGCCTCCATGCCAAACAATGCCCCGCAACAAGAAGCATTCGAGCTCAAGTAGCGACAAGAATCGTAAACACTGCAAGGACACAAGTTGTACCGTCAGTTGTACCTCATGTGACGGCCAACCCTGTGAAACTGTCACCGAGAACTGCCCTCCCAAGGCTTGCTACAAACCCTGCGAAGGTCTCTGTGGACCTGAAATCTTCACGAAGTACAACTCTGCTGTGGTTGATATCCAAGCTGAGTTCCACTTCACAACATCCACAGATCCCGCCGCACTCCCAACAACACAACTTATCCAGGGTAACAACCTCTTCTCAATCTACACCCACGGAAATGGATTCTTCATCGACAAGCATATCATCATTTGCCCCGCTTCACTCGTTCTCGCTCCACCAGATCACACTCTCGTTTTCAACAGATGGCCCTTCGTTGCAAACAAGATCAATCCCGAGAATCTCCAATCTGATGTTATGACTCGCGCAAATCGCATTACAGTTGATGTATTGGACGTTAATGGTACAGGTAAATCGTATACCTACCAAGCTGACCTTCTCGGAGTCTCAGGTACTGCAGATATTGCCATCCTCGCGATTAACATGACTTGGCCATGGAATAAATGCCTTCCATGTATCAAGAAGTGTCACCCTCACTTCCGCTTCGGATGTTCCCGCAAATATCGAACTGGTATGCCCGTTTATGCCATTGGTAACGCCACCACACGAAGTGTCTCTACATGTATCGATGTGAATTATCCAGCTCCCTTCTTCACTGGAATTCACTCGAGAGTTATGGTCTCCGGAACAGTTGCTGATACCAGACATGTGGACCACGTTGGATTCGCACAACAAGAGCTCTTGGTTGTAGATCTTCCCATCTTCGGTAAGAACGCCGGTCTTCCCCTGATTGATCAATACGGACACGTCATTGGAATGCAAACTACCAACGTTGCTGGAGTTGCCCTCGCAAGTGACACCATTAGCGCAGCTGCACTTACTGGAAACTCCTTCTTCAATCAACTCAGCGGAGATGGCCTCGTTGCAGGACCTTCTCAATTCTTCATGACCCATATCATCAGCAAGCTCCTCTGTTCGCTCGGTAAGAGAGATTCAGAATATATCAAGACCGTTGTTGATCCTGCAGGCGATTATATCCGATATGTTAAGGGATTCCTCGGACTTGCTTGGGACCTCTTCAACGGTGTGAAATATATGAACCATATCGCACCAAATGGATTCCCCTTCCTTACCACCTTCGATCCTGCCAATCCAGGTCAATACTTGATTCCAGAGAAGAAGGAAGTCATTGGTATTCGAATTGTTGGGCTCACTAACGATCTTCCAGGTACAAGACTCAATCCCATGATCTATCTTCCCGGAGTCACCGCTGCTGGCGTTGCTGCACCAGGATCAAATCCCGCATCACCATGGGTTCATTCTCCCCTCAGTCTTACGCTCAACGATGTTATCACACACGCCGAACACTGCCCTCTCGGAGATCAAGGCAAACAAATCCCAATCTCGCTCGTTCTCTTCCGAAAGAAACCTGGAGATATTGTTGCCATCACATTCCGCACCTTCGCCACCAACTACCTCCAAGTTGCCGAACACTCAGTTCAACTCGCGGATACTCCCTTGTTCTACGATTATCCCCTCTACAAATACCCCGACTTCCCATATTCCACTGCACCACCAGGATATGCGATCTACTTCAGACACACTGCAGTTCAAGATCCTTCAGTCGCAGGTACTAACCCTATTGATCCTACAGTTCTCGTTCCCACCACTCCAGTTATCTAAGGTACCACATACGAGCCGAAACAACACAAAGCTGGGACCAGCCTTGTGAAACTCCTTCTTCTCCTGTAGAATGGTTCGAAATAATACAAGAACTCCTCATTCTACAGGTGATTCATTTCCATTCATATCAACGTACAAACTCAGATGTGGCGCTACATCTGAATTGCAGCACATCCAATCTCGATACTTTCGCTCGAATTAACTTCACTTGTATCTTGCAACTCTCCAACTTCAGATATCTTCAGAGAATACAGGGTCCCGTGCTGCAACCTTCGAGATTGGCCCTCAATCCATAGTACAAGCTACCATACGAGATCGCAACTGGTTTCGCAAGTCCGGTACAATTCACAGGTTTCAATGCCTTGATACACTTCTCAACCTGTGAAGTAATGAGAGGATCTGTGGTGAGACATACATCCTGGGTCGCATCGTACAAACCTGGAGGACAATATTGTCTACAAATACTCTGATATGATACGGGCGCACTACTCATCTCCATTGCAAGTTCATAGTTATATTTGATACCACCTCCACCTTCACAGCAGGGTTGCGCTCCAATCTCTGGCAAACCTTCAGTTAGTTGATCACAACTTGTTTCCTCCGTTATAACACCTGAACCGCTCTCCTCCTCTTCCACTGCCAGTATTGCGAGAACTATCAATATCAAGACCACCAGAGCAAGAACTACCACAAGAACCCAGAGCAACACCATCCATCCATTCGCCATTTGGGTTCATTGGTACTACATTCGTATCTTACAGAAATGAAGAGGTGGAATAGGCTCTCCTCCATTAATCCAACTGCCATCAAGGTCGAGAAGGACGAAACAACTCCAACTCAGCGCAGAAAGCAACGTTCGAACGCCTTCATTGAAGTATTGAGGGACACATTCGATTCACAGGCCACATTCCATCAGAACTGGCGCATTTCAAACGGTGAGGCTGGCATACTCAGTTCCTGCAGGTGGTCTTCCTCATGCGTTGAATTAGATGAAGAAGGTCTCCGTCTTACTCTCAATAAGGCCATGTACCACAGAAGATTGGGATCTTTACTCATGAACTTCTTCATTGCGACACCTCTCGAAAGTACCTTCATTGGTGGACGTATCAATCTCAGCACTTCCTTCGTTGAGTGTGGTAAGTATCAAGCGCTCATACGTCCACCAAGAGTACCAGGAATTGTCACTTCATTCCTTCTCAAGGGAAGTGGATCCAATGAAATAACTGCTGTAGAATTCGTGGGAAATAGCACCAACACAGTTCAAATTGGCCACTGTTCACCTGAATACGAGGCATATCACACAGTTGAAGTTGTACCAAGGGAAGATGGATGGTTTCAAGTATTATTAGTATGGAACGAAGGAAGCATCGAATGGACCATCAACGACCATCGCATTCACAGTACTAAGGAGAGAGTTCCGAAAATACCATTGAAACCGTGCTTCTGTATCTGGAGTGTAGATTCTGGGATTGAACAAGCCGTGTTGTGGGCCGGAAGACACACATACCACGGTACTCCAGTATATGCGTACGTAAAACAATTCAATATTACAGTCTAACGTACTTCATATTGAGAGATGGGTGCGTGGAACACTTCAGCAGAGGAGACGTGCGTCCCTTCTCATTCCTATAGTTTTTCATACACTTCAGCACCACAGAATATGAATCTCCAGAAGCCTATGATTGTGAAGTTATTACCTTTCCAATTCTACCACGTCCAGAAGGTGCACCTCCGCCCGAAACTACCTTTCTTCCCACATTTGCCGAACTTCTCGTATCTCTTCCAGTTCCTTCGTATCTTTGGGAAGAACTTGGACCTCTGAACCTCACAGGTCCACGAGATGAAGTATTAGGCATAGAAACGTATGAAGTTTCAGGTATTACATTTGGCGTTATGAACGATGGATTTACCACACTACTTGGCCTCGTTGAAGTTGAAGTTGCCACCAGAGAAGCATTTGAACCTCTTCCTCTGCCGCCCTGGGTTCTGGCTCTTCCACGTCCTCCTTCAACTCTCATGGGGGGTATTTGTACCACAGATCCACCAGAAGAATATCCCTGAATTCCAGAAGAAGGTGTCGGAGTCGAAACCCCAGACGTTGCACCCTTCCTTTGGGTTAAGGCTTCAGTCAATACCGAAGTACTTCCAATTCCGGCAACAATCCCTCTTTGAATTCCAGAAGGTGCAACTCCCACTTTCGATGTGAAGGGTCTCACATTTGGCTTGGTTCCTTTTCTTCTCTCTCTTGCTTCGGGTTTGTCAGACTTGGGTTCCACGATGGCTCTCCTCTTCAACTTGGTGTCAGGTTTGGTGTTGAGATTCCACAGGACCAGAACACTGAAGGGATTCACGTCTTCTGGTGCAGGAGGTACTTCAAATCCACCTTCCAGCACACCTCCAGCCTTCAGTATTCTCATTGTTGCCTGAATCTGTCTCTGAAGATGGAAGGTGCACATCTCAAGGTACCACTTCATATATTCCTCTGGCATCTCTTCAACGAAGGAATTCACCACACCTCCGCTTGAGTAGTGATTGTAGAGGGATTTCAACACGTTCACACCTCTAGCAAGCACATCTGAACCGAGAGCGAAGCGTGAAACCAGGTATAATTCATTGTTGGAAGGTCTACTGCTGACAGGCTTGAACAACGTCACCTCTTCGAAGCAGGTCGAAATGAGATATATCAAGTGGCAAGTGTGGAAGGTGGAACAACCAACCAACTTCAAAACCATATGACCTCCCTTCTGGTGAAGTTCCTGTGGATTATTTGGATCTGATGGACGAACGAGCGAGAGTGCCACCATCGCCTCAGAAGTCACGAGACGTGCACTTAACTGCTCTTGATTCTTGTATTCTGCTTCACCTTCGAGTTCAAAGCCTCCATCCGCAGTAACAAGATCATATCCGTCGTTCCATCTATTTCTGCACCAAGTAACGATGGTTTCAGCTTCAGTGGTGAGATCTCCCACACCATCTCCGTTGTAGGGTGTGAAGCGTGCCACATCCAACATATCAAGATTCCAGTTGAGAGATTCATCTTTTCCCACCTTCTTCAGGGTCACACCAACACCGGTGCATAGTGGGTTTCGATACTGAAAATACTGCACGAAACTACCTGGACCATCTGCAAGTGTTGCGAAGTGATATTCACTGAGATAGTTCTGTGGATCTCCCATTCCTCCTTCGCTGTACGTGAGATGAAAGACCGCATCAATGTTGGCCAGCTTGAGACCTGCACGATTGAAGAAGGGACCACTCTTCAGGGATTCATATGGATTCGTTTGATCTCGAATGGCTTCAAATCTTCCCTGTCCCTTCAGAATCTGGAATCTATTCTTGTAGTTGTCAAGTTGTACCTGAAGTTGTTCAAGTCGTGGTATGAGAACCGCACCACCTTCAATTCCCAATATTCCCATCTGCAGCTTCTGAGGCGTAGTACCACCAAGATATTTCTTCGGTTCATGGGGTATTCCTTCCTCTCTCCAGTGCGAGAAGGGCAGAGGGCGCAGTAATATCTCCGTTGGATCCATTTCACACCAATCGCTATTCACCCCAATTCAAATCTATCGTTGTCTTTCATACCAGTGCAGTCGCGCGACTACACTGAAGTTGTTTCAGAATGAGACTCATACGTCTGAATTCTGGGCATTACAAGCTTCATTCGAAGATCTAGTTCTCTTTCTGACACTTTCATCGTTGCACTTCTGGACGACGTTGCTCATGAACCTGAAGAAGCGTTCACTTTCACCGCTGATTGCAATTCCATTGTTCTTCCACAGTTCGGCGAATACATCCACAATTTCACTTCCTTCGTTCGCAGAGGGTGCAGGTCTGCTTGGTCTCTTCCTCTTTCGAACTGGTTCCTCCATTACTTTCCAACCTTCCTCGTGTGTGGCTTGAACTTCATCTTCACCTTCCTTCTTGTCACCGTCTTCCTTCTTCCCTTCTTCCTCGCCTTCTTTTTCCTCTTCCTCTTCCTCATCTGGTTCATCTCCAACTTCAAGGTCATATTCCTCTTCATTCGGAGGCGAGCAACTCTCCGGGTCTTCCTCTGAATCTTCTTCCAGATCTTCGCCTTCTTCTGAATTTTCTGGTTCTTCTTCCTCTGAATCTTCTTCCTTCAGCTCTGAATTCCTTGAACGTTCAATAATTGTTACTCGAGTGTGACTTTCTCCGAGTGATACCACGAGGCGGCACACCTGAAAGATGAAGAAGAGATATGTCGTTACAATTGCGGATAGCAGCACCATCTCCTCAATTTGATATGATTCGTTCACACCGAAGTACATCCCCCAACTTGAAGTGCCAATGCTGGAGTGAAACATAGGTGGTGTTGTACCGATACAGGGTGTGCAAGATGGGATGCAACAGCTTTGAGTATTCATCCTTTGGCACCTATCACCAGGTGAATGTTAATGTTCAATTATCATCGCACCAAGAAACGATGAACGTTTCGAACGTTGCTGTTGATCCTTACAACCTCGGATGGTATGAGGTAACTTCACTTGGGTTAGATGGATTCAAGATCGCAGAAGAGATCAACCGTAGAATCGAGGAATGGAATGGAAGAGGTAATATGTGGAAGCAATATCGCGAACTTGCGGACTCACAGGTAGAAGAAGAACATCAACTAACTTTGAGCTATGGTAGTTCATGTTCTCTCGCAAGAGCCGGACGTTATTGGGGAAATAAGGAACGAGTTAACCCTGCAGCTCTGAAGTCACTGTTAGAACGTACATTCTTCGATCCTACGGCGATGGAGAGCGTTGCATGTCAGATGGACGCACTCTTCATTGGTACACCTCCAATACAAGGACAAGCAACACCTTCAGAACGTGCCCTTCGATACGTGCAGCGATTGAATCAGTTCGGTAGTTCTTCAGTCGCAGGATATGCACTTTCAGCTGAAGTGATGGGAATTGAAGGTATTGCAGTTGCCAAGGCCCCACGACCCAAGGATGAAGCCAAAGTATGTCCATACACCGGAGCACAGGGAACTTCCAACCCCAGCTTCAACACCTGCCAATATGGGCTTCAGGTGAAGAGGGCTTCTTCTTCAAGTACACCCAATTCCTCTGAAGCTGCAGGTGCCGATCTCGTTCATGAATTGTTCGTTGGTCTCTTCACCACTAATCGTTTGAGGCGTATTGTGCCTAACTTTTCCTACATCTATGGAGGTTTCAGGTGTCCACCTCCGGTCCTGGGTGTTCCGGAAGAAATTGTGGATCCTTCGACGGGGGAGAAGAAGACCACTGTACCGGTGATTTCATGGTGCAGAAGCGGTGGTGATGTGCAAGGGAACGTTCCAATCGTTCCATACGTATTATACGAGAGTATCCTACCTTCAGTTCCATTCAGCAAGTACGTGAAGAGTTGCAGCCCTGAACAGTTCCTCACTTCATTCGCACAACTTCTTCTGGCCCTTCACATTGGATGGCAGCAAGTTGGCTTCACTCACTATGATCTTCACTCCGGTAATGTTCTACTTCGCGAAGTCGTGGGTGTGCCTTCGTTCTGGCTCGGATATGAAGTTGATGGTGTTGCGTACTACATTAGAACCGAACGTGTCGCTACCATCATAGATTATGGTCAAGTTCACGTCCAAGTTGATACTGAAGCCATTCTACAGCAGAAGAACGGATATGGAACTCAAGAACGAGAAGGATATAGAATCTCACACGGACAGATACAACCCTGGCTCATTGGATATCAACAATTCCCAGATCGTTCATTTCCCGCGTATGACAGCTACAAACTTCTCATGTTCCTTCATGAAGATAGCAGGGGAAACGTGGGAGTGCAGAAGGTTATAGAAACTCTTCTGGGATATTTCCTCGCACCTGGTACCAATATCAACGCACTTCACGGAGTTCAATTCCCTTCCAGATATGCCCTTCCATACGATGATATTACAAGCCAAATTACACACCTCGAACTCTTCAAGTATTTGGTTCAACACTATCCTTCTGTATCAACACTAACACGCCCTTCTGAACCTGTAATGGGTTGTGGAGGTAATGAGGTTTGTTTCACCGCCTCCCAGTGGGACTTGCAACTTGGACTTCGAGATGAAGTTGGTCCCTCTTCATTCTTCGAATATTACGACTTCCTTCCTTCTCTGACTCCCAACTATCCCTTCAACAATTACAACAATGCCAAACAGCAGCACATGGATGAAATCAATACACTTGGGGAAGAAATCTCTTCACTCGCCCAAGGCACCGCGGCTCTCCATCTCTCAGGTCTCAACATTCTCTCATATCAAGCGATGGAGGCAATACGAAGCAGCCATCAACGCCTCTATACGTTAACTAACAAGATTGAATGGATGGAGACATTGTTGCGCGTTGGTATGGTTGTAGCTTCATCTCTCGGAGATTTCGAATATCACAACGCACTGTCGCAGCTTGAAACTTCACTCTCCTCATATCGACCAAAGCTCTGCGAATTGATGCAAAGTGCGAGCGATAACTATGCTGAAGTATGCAGAGAACGTACCAGACTCGGGAATCAATGGATTCAGGGATTGAAGCGTGATCCTAGACTCAAGTGGTATGAAGAAAGTATGGCAGATATTGTCACCATTCAATATACAACCTGTTGCTCCAGAATGCTTCCACAAGCAACGAAGCCATATTCCACAGGTACTGGTATGAAACAGAGTTTGAATAAGATATGGTCCACATCGAATCCCACAGTGCCAAATTCACCTTCAACATCTCCATCTCAAATTTCATCTTCACTTCAAGGGCAAAGTGGCACTACAGGAATGTGGGGATCTGCACCTGCCAGAGCAGTTGGTGGAAGGCCCAATACTCCAACATTCACAACACCATATCCACCTCCGACACGCGCTACCTCAAATACCCCAACATTCAGGGGAAGTAAGTTGAAACTTCAGGAAGAGGGAGTTCAAGGTTATTTCACTCCCACGAAGGTTCAAACTTCAGTCCAAACTCAGAATCAATCTAGAACTCCAGAACCATGGGGAACTGCACAGGAAAGAAGTGAAAGTCCTTCGATAAGAACTCTCAGTCCTCCGAGACCCATAACTTCATCTCCAATGAATCTTCAGTACCAACAGACGGAAGAATCGGGTATCAAGCCACAGATGCCTCAATACGGTGGAAGTAAAAGTACCACATCCTACTATCTGGGATATGTCGAAATGCCCATCAAAACGAGAACGATGCCATTATTCTCACCATTCCACAGTTAATCAAGCCAAAGTTTACTTTCAATATAACCCAGGTGGCTCCACCAGGGTTCTCGCATCTGGAATGCGCAACTTTGGCCTAATACTCAACATACGCATCTGTATCTGAGGTTGGACATGAATTCAGGTTATGAAAGCGATGGAAGGAATAATTCAATCTCAGAATACCTCGAGCAACGTAGCTCAGAGTGAAGTTACTGTCGAACAAATGAGAGGAGGTATGGAGATATTACCTCCATATGTTAGCACGGTACTTGAGCCTCCAAGTGAGAGGAATGCTTCCATACCTTCACAACTCGTATATACCCCAGACGGTGAACTGATGGTGAAGTATTTGAGATACAATGGTTCACCAATACAGCACATCATCGATTCATTCAACAGTTACATTTCAGATGAATTGAGTCCACAACTTTCAGCTCGTTCGCTGCAGTTACGCGTCAACAAGATTAGTGTGCCCCCGAATGCAGTTGAATTGGTCAACAGCTTCAACTCTGGTGGAGGATTTGATCTCCGAGTTGTATACACCAATGTGCAAGTTGGGAAGCCGAAGTACAGCCGCGGAATGAATGATCTCAATTTCTACCCCGAGAATGCGCGTCGCCAGCGTGCCCACTATCTCGGAGCTGTCACTGCAACTGCACGTCTTTACCTCTATGATTCGCTGAATGGACGCGCTCTTGAACTTGCCAACAAGATAACTGAAGTGATGCACATTCCCATCATGACAGGAAGCCAGAAGTGTCATCTCAGTGAAGTGAGAGCTTTCAAAGATTTCTATGCCCTGGGTGAGGACCCATACTTCGCACTTGGACACTTCATCATTGGTGGTTCTGAGAAGTCCGTTGTTAACACTGAACAACTGCGATACAATAAGATTTACGTCTTTCATCCGTTGAATAGTGATGGTTACACTTGCCGAATTACAATGCCTCATCCCACTGGTACCAAGCAGATGCAGCTCATCATATCGAAGGAAACGAAGGCAGTCGAACTCCAACTCGGAAGTTTCAAACGTGACCCCAAGACCAAGCAGACGAGAAGCATTAACATCATTCGAGCCCTTGATATCATCAATATGCTATTCACCTTCAGAGATGCTACAGGTAAGGTTCTCACCTTCCTCGATTTCTCCAGGCGCATCAATGCTAAATTACCTCTCAACCTTCAAGAGAGTGGCAACATTCCATTATTTCGCCAGTTAGTGTTGCAGAATGTACCGGCGAATGAGAGAAGTACCATTACGGCAATGCTTAGCGCAACTGAGGCCCAGTACATGAAGAAGAATGAACACAAGATTATTGAAGATATTCTCAGTTGGATATGGGTCGATTACAAGAATAGAAGTCAATCCGAGACGGAAGTATTCCTTCGGGAGATCTTTGGCCCCCAATTATTCCCAACAATACCACAGAACAAGATATTCACCAAGGCAAGTCTCATGGCTCATATGACAGCACGTCTCCTCCGCGCTACTGCAGGTTTCGTTCGTGCGGACAACATGAACGACTGGACCAACAAACAGATCAAGACTCCAGGGAAGACAATGGCTCTGCTGGTGCGTGGCTTGTGGAGAATGACAATATCTGAAGCCCAGAAGAAGATCGACAACGACAGCACATTCACTCGACACGAAGAACCGAGCGATATACTGAACCGAGTTCTCAATATGACACCCACTAAGGATATAACGGAGAAGATTATTACCGCTTTCAACTCCACCAACTATGGATCCCGCGAATCCCCAATACACCAGAATCTTACTGACCCCTGTGATACTACCACCAATATTCTGGACGATTTAGGCATCAAGACCAAGGTTGATGTCCACACAGATCGCAAGGTGAAAGATCCAGCGATACGTGCAGTACAACCGACACAATATGGATATATTGATCCTGCCAAGACTCCAGACGGTGCAGGATCTGGTATTGTGAAGAACCTCGCAATTTCAGCACGTGTGACAGTCGATACCTCGCGAGTTCCAGTTGATATTCTCATGAAGCCGGTTCCACCAGGACATCCACTTCACGGTACCATCGTTGGCAATTCAGTTGTTACCAAGTCTCGAGATGACCACCATCAACAACTTCTGCTGATCAACGGTATACCTGAAGGATGGTGCGACATGGAACTCATGTATCATCGTTGTGTCTCGCTTCGTCGCGCCAGAGTTATACACCAAGATACTGAACTGGTGAGAAGTTCACATATGGCCCTTGAGATCTACACAGACGCTGGAAGACTTGTACGCCCTCTTCTTGTAGTGAAACCAGATGGAAAGTTGGCCCTCGATGATGAACCTGGATCTAGAAATCTAGAATTCAGTCAACTGCTGGACAAAGGCTACGTTGAATATATTGGAAGTGCAGAATGTGACAAAGTTACAATTGCCACGTCACTCGATACGTTGAAACTCCACCAAGAAGGTATATTCAATTGCCAGAAGTTACTCGCGGAATACAACAATGAATTGTATTCCCTTCAGAGTCAGGACCCCAACGATCCAGAAGTGCGAAAGAGTACCGAAGCACTGAAGAATAAGATCTCATTCGCAGAGAAGGAATTGAAGCAAGCCCAAGTTCCCTACGATTACATGGAACTTCATCCAATTGCTACCATGGGTATTGCTGCCAGTATGATGCCCTTCCTCTCAACCAACCAAGCCTGTCGTATCTCATATCAAGCCAAGATGTATGGACAGGCACTCTCAATCGAGAGAAGTAATCCATATCGACATCGAGATCCTTCGCTCCACATGGCCTATCCCAACATACCATTCGTTGGTACCGCACTAGATCATTACTATGGGCTTCAAAGTCGCCCCGTTGGAATCAATACGCTAGTTGCTTTCATCTCTCTCACTGGTGACAACCAAGAAGACTCCATTCTCGTTAACAAGGCTTCAATCGACGCTGGCAAGTTCACATACGTAAGAACCTACACGTACGACACTGTGGTGGTGAATAATATGAACAGTTACACTCAGAGGCTGGAACGTCCCGAGGTTCGAGATGATATTGCGAAGTACTACAGATACATCAACAAGAATGGCCTTCCTTCGATAGGAGCAGTATTGGGACCTCAAGATTGTGTAATTGGTAAGACTCAGCGCAACACTTCGGACAAAGAAGTTGTGATTGATGTCTCGGAGTACATACCTCCAGGTGAAGGTGGAGTTGTGGACGATATTCGCATCACAGAAGATCGAAATGGACTTCATATTTCAGTCCGCGTACGTTCGGTGAGAATACCTGAAATTGGTGACAAAATAACTCCACGTTATTCACAGAAGACAACAATGGGACGAGTTGTAGCAGCTGAAGATATGCCCTTCACTGAAGATGGTACAACGCCAGATCTCATTGTTAATCCACATTCAATACCTTCACGTATGACCATGGGATATCCTCTCGAAATGATCATGGGAACTGGAGCTGTACTGGAGGGAAAACCTTATGATGCTACAGGCTTCCAACCCTACGATAGAACGAAGATTGAGAAGAAACTTATAGAGAATGGATTCAGTCCCAAGGGATGGTACACTATGTATAACGGCACCACCGGAAGGAAAATGAATGCTCTGATATATATGGGAGTGACGCACTTCCAACAACTAATACACATCTCACGTGAGAAGGTTCAATCTCGTGCCAAAGGTCAGGTTAATCTTCTCACCAGACAAGCCACCAAGGGAAGAAGAAACAAAGGAGGTGTACTCTTCGGTATCATGGAGATGCATGCAGGACTAGAGCATGGTGCGGCTCACTTCCTACATGAACGCCTCTGCAAACAATCAGATGCATTCCAACTTGCCCTCTGTCTCAAGTGCTACAGTATCGCTCAGTACGATTATATACACAACACCTTCGCCTGTCCCTTCAACTGTGGAGGTAATGTTGGTACTATTGAAATTCCTTACACTTTCAAGTTGTTGATGCAGTACATGGGTTCAGTTGGCATCAAATTCAAGCCTCGCGTTGCTACAAGAGATGAGTATCTTCGTTCACTGGAAAGTAGGGGGCAATCTCTATCATTGGAACATGAAGAACATACGGAACATGTAGAGACCGAAGAGGGCGAGGAAGAACCAGAAGAAGAAAGACAGGAAGAACCAGAAGAAGAACCTCAACCAGGTGAGCCACAACCCGAAGTAGAAGAGGGATTCAACTTCAGAATCGAGGGAGGACCAGATGAAGGGGAATACGAAGCAATGGACGAAGGAGAAGACTACGATGACGAATACTAACCCACTTTGGCTTGATACTGAAGCTGCAACACCAATTACAAAAACTAAATCATTCGAGGCACCTCGATTGAAGCAATGATATCAACTGTAGAAGAAGGTTTCTGACGTTCAACTCTAACGATAACTCCCAAGAATGGCAACTCTCACTTGTTTTTTTCATCTACACACCAAACATGCCCCGCAAGACCAAGTGTGGACGTAAGCACAACAAGAGCTCGAGCTCCTCTTCCTCAAGCTCCTCTTCATCCAGTACATGTTACGGTAAGAGTTGCAATTTGCCCTACATTGTCCCTCCCAATCGACAATTCGCCCGCAATCTCAAGTTCCCAGATTGCACAGATGATTGCAGTTCATCCTCCTCTTCATCCTCTTCATCAAGTTCGAGTTGCAGTGGTGACAGTCTCAAATTCCTCTGTAACGATGGATACTACAAGAAATGCCCTGACATGAGAAGAACTTGCACACGATCCAGTTGTAGTTCATCTTCTTCAAGTTCCTCATCTTCTTCAAGTTCTTCCTCCTCGTCCAGCGAGAAGAAGTGCAAGAAGGGCTACAAAGTTCGAAAGGAGAAGAAGGAGAAGCATCACGAGAAGAGAGAGCGCAATGAGAAGGGAGAATGGATTAGTCTCTGCGATAAGAAGCTTGAAAGTCACAAAGTCAAGCCAGTTCTCCACAAACAACAACAACACCACGTTCCTGAACACAGCGGAAAGCAACCTGTGAAAGTCTTCGATGTCACACTTGCTGATAGAAAATACCACCATCAAGCTCACCGCATCGAGGAAGGTGCCAAGGTTTGGGCCATCAACGGATTTGTCGGAGCTCGTATCAATCTCAGATGCGGAGTGACCTATTACTTCAGAATTAATCAATCTCCTGATGATGCTTCACCTCAAGAGTTCTACTTCTCGAAGGATATTATGGGAGGTCCCACTGACAGCCCTGCCTATTATATCGACGGTATTACCCCTGCCTCCGGAGGTGTGCTCTGCATCAAAGTCACCGAACAAACTCCCTCGTGCTTCTACTACCAATCCAGACAAGGGGCCTTCAGAGGTGGTATGGTCATCGTTCGAAAGAACTAAACTGCACCCAAACAATAACGTATAGTTCATCGCAACCTACACAGTGGTGGAGCCACCATTGTTACACTAGATGAGCGAACTAACTTCACAGTGAAAGAGAATATGCACATCCCTCCAAGTGAGTATGAGAGTGAAGTTGAAGGGCAGATTGAAGGTCTTCACGAACATCTTCTAGTGCTTCGTTCCTCACAGATTGTTGAGTATATCAAGTTCACAGTTTCATCCTCCAATCTGGCCAAGAAGCACCGCGAAACATTGGTGCGCACCATATTCGAACACACAATGAATGAACTGAGGGAACATGAGATACAAATACGAGGTGTGCAACTCTACAACGCTGAAGAAGTCATTTCAACTGTGAAGAAGCTCAGAGGATGCGAACTCCACGGTTGAGATACTTCTCTGGAAGTTCATGGTACTCTTGGTTCAAACAAGGAATACGCGAAGGGGCTGGTGCCAGCTCCATCTTCTAGGTCTATGGTACATCACACCGGAGGGAATTTGAACCTGCTATGCTTCCCATATTCCTTCACCAGTATCACCATTGATATCGCAAGAACTAGAGCCATCAGAGTCGCAAGATAACTGTCCCTGTAGAATTCCACCAACATACCAAGATAACTCTCCATCTTCCACGTTGATCCATAGTGATGCTCTAGAGTTGCTATTCTCTCGGGGTGACGGGTGCGACGGTCCATGAAGTATGAGGGAAGGGGACGATACTGGGACTGAATTGGATATACTTCATGTGAAAGTTCCTCCATCAATTGCAGGGCCAACCTTCGAGGTCCAGTGTAATACATTACTTCAGTGGGATTTGTGGGAAATCCAAGGCTGAACTGGTGCTCAATCTCATCCAGAAGACGAAGCCAGAACGGATGTCTCGGTCTCGAGGCCATGAGACTGTTGGTGACATGTGAAGGTACGAGATTGACACCTTCGAATTCCAAGAGAGGCATCTTCACATGATCGTACTCGAGAAAGAAGAGAAGTTCACGCTTCACCATCCAATCAGGCAATTCACGCTCAAAGTTCACATCAAGGTCAGAATAGACACCACCTCTCGCATATAGCACCATATATCGAGCAATGTCACACTTGCAGATGTGAGGTGTGGCTCTCTCGTACAAGCCTCGATACTTCCCGAGTTCATCAACTTCATTGAATAACTTATCTACACTGCCCCAGAATGTGTATCGATAGCCTCTGAATCTCTCCTTTGTCTGCTTCACGAAGGCCAGATTTCGACGTGATGGACCTCCCCTTCCAGGTGCTGAAATCCACATCTGATGTAGCAATGGTGGTATTATCAAGCCACCTTCAGCTTCACCTTCATCTTGTTCTTCCATCCTTTCACATCACAAGCAAGAATTCAAGATGGTGTCATATTCTCACATATGATATGAAATGAACCATACCCCCACCGATCAGCGCAACTCCACCTCTATTTCATCCGAAGGAGGTAGAGGCCATCATCGCACCCATCGAAGCACACGCAGCGGAGATGAACGAGGTGAGAGAGAATGGAGAGGTAATTCAGAGAAATACAGGGAATCCAGAGGCCACAGAAGAGATGAAGGAGGGCAGCATTGGAGCAGAGTTGAATCCCTCACATCACCGCGGGAATATGCAGCATGTGGGAGACAAGAAGAAACATGTGGAGTTCAAATCCTATCAGAGCTGCCAGAATGTGCAATACCTCTCGAGAGTTCAAGATATATCGATACCTCCAGACCTCCCAGCTGCTGCAATGGACCCCAGAGATACCACAACGCAGGAATAAGAGAGCCACTCTACGAAGGATTTCGCGTGACTATTACTCCGCTGAACCAGGTGATAACCCCCAACAGTGAACATGGAGGTCTGGTGGAGTTCCAACTGAGACGAAAGAACAAAGTTGTCACCATGCAGTGGGAAGCCTTCGAAGGTTCAATAACTCAGAATGGAATAGCATATCTCTCAGTTCAGCAGACCATCAGCAACCTTCCACCTCAACCAATTAGTTTGCCCTACATATTGAATTATCTCGGGGTTAACAAGGTAAGTTACATCAAGATTGAACCTTCGAGCTCCATTCAAATCAAGTACTATCTCGACATCTCTGGACATGGAAATGATATCAAAATGGGGGACCATCTCTCAATCCCAGGAGGATGCGTTAGTTGGATAACTGCGTGTTGAGAAACTACACCTCAGAATAGAAGAGGGAATAACTTCGAAAGATCAGCGAGAGAACTGGCGCCAGCTCTCTTGTAATTGCAAAGGACCAACATACAGAAGGAAACTACACAACTATCCTGTGATTCTAGATTCAACGCGAAATGGGCACACCAATGGATACTAGCGTACCAACTACATACACAAATAACTCTGGTGTAACTTGGAACGGTGCGTATACTTTCAATCTCAGAGGTGACTTTCTTCTTCCAGGTGGTACAACTTCTGCAACACGTGTCACCCCAATTGATAAATACAATACTGTCAATTTCACTCCTCCTTCGAGTGGAGACGTTACCACTATCACAACTGAAATTGATGTTAGTTCTTACTGTGGTAGTTTGTTCAGCGCTGCCAAGGCCAAAGTGAGCTTTCAACTCTGGAAGGGTCGTATCATGGTGCCAAACACGCTGAAGTTGCTGCAGGTAATACCAAACACAGCTTCGAAATGTCCTTCTTCAGTTATTGAAGCCAATATCCTTCAGGGGAGCAACATTATCGTCACTCAACCCATCAAACTCAAATTCTACGTTGCTTGCACCAACAACGGTGTGAACTACAACGTCAATGGAAACTATACAATTTCATACCCATCAAATCGAAGTACAGAAGGAGACTATAGATTACCAGCACGTGCAACTTCAGGTATTGTTGCTTCACCTATCGCTAACAGTCCCAGCACTTCAGAAATACCAATTAGTACTACAAGCGCATTCAACACCTATATCAACAGTAAATATCAACTCAGACTAATGGAATATCCCCCGGAATTATCGTCCTGCATTATCAATGGTAATTCATATGTGAACTACTACTAACCCAAGAGGTCCAAAGTTATCCCGAAATTCCACAACAACCCCCAAGAAACCTTCACATCCCACAATCTAGGGGTAACTCCCTCATTCAAGTATTGTTACTCCCACTTCCTACATCTGCAAATCTCGCTTGTGGTACCACAGACGAATGAAGAATGGAACAACTTCGAACCTCCACAGAAACTTCAGAGAGGATAACTCCACAGAAATTTCAGAAACGAAATGAAACCATACAATACAGAAATACCTCCAGTCACATCTCGAACCATGGAGATATTGAGATGGCACAGAAGAAGAGGCATCCACGTGAACCCGAAATTCACACCGACGAACGAGAGAACTGGCACCAGCTCTCTTGTAATTGCAAGGGACCAACACAACCAAGGAATCGCAAGAATAGGTTCAATAGGAATAGACACAACTTCACAATCCAAGGAATAGCAAGGTTAGAATCCAACTTATTGAACCTGAAATAAACTGTGAAATGGGAGTTGTTGTTGCCGGATACTACGCTGAAAATGATAGTGTGGAATGGGAAGATCACTTTCGCTTCAAGTTGTGTGGAAATATCACACTCAAGATAGAAGGGAAGAATATTGGAATCAGAATGCAATGTTGCTTCTACAACTCTGGTATATCTGTCGTGAAACCTTCATCTGGAGATATTGCTGAAATGGAGGTTGAAGTAGATGCTTTGAGATACAATTCCATGGATGAACTCTCGAAGCTCGTTATTTCCTTCAAACTGTGGAGGGGAAGAGTACCGATCTCTGATACATTGAAAGTGCTTCGATATTACCCAAGAATTACAGAAGAGAAGTACCACACCAACCCTGAAGTTGTTTTCCAGGAACTATTCATCAAGTATTTCTCACATCTCGAGATATCGATACCGCAGAATGAACTTGGACATGTTCATCAATTGAAAGGAGAGTTCATCCTCAAACATCACGCTTCGTACAACGATCTGACAAGTGTGGAGTGTATTCCAGTAAATGTAGATGAATACATTTCTCACGAGGATGGTACCATCTCGGGTCCCAAACCAGTTCATCGCTCACCTTTCAACATCAACATCGATGAAGAGCACCGTCTGAGGGTCGAGCAAATACCTTCAACATACGGAAACTGCTTGGCTTGCAAATCCACCGTTCAATACGCTAACTCAGAATCATAGTGGATAAATTCAAACACAGAACATATCTTCAGTGGTACCACCGGAGAATTCAAATATACCAGAGATACTTCAGAGAGATTCGAAGATTCAGGGGTACTTCCCACAGCTCCAGTTCAATCCGGAGATATCAGAAATACTACCAGGAATTAGAATGAATGTACGCTGAAATCTGGAGATACACTAGAATATGGAAATAGTTTCATACTTCCATACCTTCAGGAGATACGGAACAACTCAGAGATATCAGAGATATGAACGTGGTGAATTCTACAGATAATTCTCAGAAATACACCACAAGATGTACTTCTCCGGAGATATGTGAGATATTATTCCAGAGATACGGAACAACCCAGAGATACAGGAGATACTTCCAGAGACACAGAAATCCATCGGTACTTCCGATACTTCCAGTTCAATCCGGAGATATCAGAGATATTATTCCGGTTCAAGCCATAGATCGATACAATATTACGTTCCACAAGATTAACAACCATTTCGGAGTTCCCCCAACACATCTATCGATTCCAGATACAGAAATGAACGAGTATTCATTTCAGAGATACTTCCTGCAAGTTGTGCCGTTGAATTCATATCCCAGAGTGGTATCGATACTTCACATATCTCCTTCTGGATCTTCTCACAGTGTCATCTCACAGAACTCTTCCTCCATGGTGTTCTTCCTCCATGGTGTTCTACTTCAGTACTTCTCCCATCTATTCCATCTTCTATTCTCCATCTCTTCCACGGTTCAATTCGCAGTAGTTCCAGATTCAGAAGGAGGACGGGAGACGGAATACGAATATCTCCAGCAATACCAGGAAATACCAAGAATACCTGGAAATACTACAACTCTGAATGAAGAATTATTGATATCTCCAGGTATATCAGATTCCACTTCCAGCGATGACCAGAATGAGATATACCAACCCCAGAAGATCCACGTGAACCAGAATGAAATACAAATACTATCAGAGATACAGAATCTTCAGGAGATACTTCAGATGGGGTTGATATCTCTCATATTCCTATCTTGAATGTTCGGGTATTGATACTTCCACAGCCCAGAATAATACAGAAATATCAACTTCAGAAGAATCCAAATGAAGCCACAACACCAACACTTCCATGTGATATGAATATGTCCTACAACACTCACAACATTCGATATCTACACTAGAAGAAGGAAATATATCAAGATTCAAGAGATACTTCACATTCCAGTCCACAGTATCTATACCCAATTCAAATATCACAGGGTATTCGATATCAATTCACATTCCAGATGGTACCATTCGGAATTTCACATCATCAAGTATCACACGAATTGATACTTCGAGACCTGCAGGATACACCAGAAGATAGATTCATACTCCAAGATTCTTCTGAAGTTCAATATCTGTGCCACAACCCACGAGTACCCCCCAGACGGAGAAACCTTCCAGGAATTCAGATATCTACAGCTCCAGATATACCCACACAACAACCATACATACCTTCAGATGGTTCAAATATCAAATATCACCGAAGTATCCCTGAGATGAATAATCTTCCAGGAATTCACAAACTTTCACACTTCTCCGGGACACTTCGGTGGTTGCATGGAGGTTCAGAGATGAGCACAGGACGGAACAGAATCTTCCAGAAGTACAGGACGGAATAGAATCTTCCAGAAGTACAGGACGGAACAGAATCTTCCAGAAGTACAGGACGGAA